>Ga0233426_10001646_pt1 | contig 19927 bp, 15 predicted proteins | sample SI_118_April2016_6_FD_179875 | JGI IMG/M metagenome (GOLD analysis project Ga0233426, IMG submission 179875) | Seawater microbial communities from Saanich Inlet, British Columbia, Canada - SI_118_April2016_10_MG | ecosystem: Environmental > Aquatic > Marine > Inlet | place: Canada: British...
TTTAGTTCTTCTTCAGCAAGATTTTTCGCATTTTCAGCATTGTTAAAATCATCCCCCACACCGGAAGCTAAATCCTCGATAGTGGCAGCGGTGTTTCTCCTCTGAGCTGTATTAAATTCATCATTCTTTTCATTTAAAATAGTTTTAGCATTTGTTACTCTCTGATTAGCAGCACTTAAATGTGTTTCAGCTGCTACCATATGCTGATTAGCTGCATCTACCTTTTGTGGTAGATAGGATGTAGTGTCACTATTTACCTGATTTGCGTGATGCAATGTAGCGTCAGATAAAGCTCTAGCTGTTGTTTCTTGATTTACAATAGCATTAGGTAAATTATTAACAGCATCAGGGATTCCACTGTTATATATACTATCTGCTTCATTTTTAGCTTCGTCATACGAAACTCGAGCTCTATCCACGTCTCCTTGATCACCACCAACTTGTGTAACAGCAGCAGTATCATTTCGACTCAATGCCTTAATGAGGCTATTAATCTCCTCCACCAGATCTTCTTGTTTCTCCGCTTGACTTGGAGTCATACTGTCAGACAACTGGTCAGAGACATCCTGTAAATTATCCATGGTTTCTCTCATTTCTTGAATCTGTCCTTTTTTGAGGTAATTTTTAATTTTGCCAATGATTCCGGGACCAGCTGGAGTTGCAGTAGCATCAGGAGCATCAGGAGCATCAGGAGTTGCAGTAGCATCAGGAGTTGCTCGCGTAGTTCCTGTTCCGGTTCCTGTCACAGCTTCTTTTGCTTTGCTTGCAGCCTGTTTCGTTGCGGAAGCAGCGGTAGTTGCCGCGGATTTTGCTGCCGTTATAGTGGCTGATGCCGCCTTTTTCACTGCATCTTTCGCTGCTGATGCAGCATTCGTCAATCCACTAAGATCCAATTCGCCGTCCATTTTCAAGTCTTCGAAGTTGTGCATAGTTTGTTCGTATGTGGAATGGGCATAATCTTGCAACACTACTTCGCTCTTGTTAGGAGCAAACACAGTGATATTCATTCGTTTATGTGTGTCGTTTATCGGGGCTTCAGTAATATTCACAACTACTTGGTTCTCTTGTTTTGCACATTTCTTTGCATAATCATCAATCTTTTTGGATTCGCTATCAGAAAAAGTAGCACATTTTTCAGAAGGGTTTTCTAATGTTACCGCATTTTTCATTCCGTCGACCCATTGTTTACGTTCCGTCATAGTTTTGTCAATAAAAGGTTTACACTTCGGTTGAGCTTTCCTGTATTCAGGATTAGGACCAACAATTTCTTTTTTCGCCATAGACATATCCGCCGTACAATCATCAAAGTTATAGGTATCAGCGGTTAACGTAGCTAATGGATTTGCTTTCACTAAGTCCTGCACCTTGGCATGATGATCTTGAGCTGACTTTAATGCATCAGCACTTTTCTGTTGCATAGTTTGAAGATCGTTAGCAGAGATTGCTGTGTCTGGAGTAGGAACAGGATCAGTTTGAACAGATGTGGTAGTTGGTGTAGAATCAGACAAAGCTGCTGCTTCTAACGCAACTTTTTCAACTTCTTTCTTCTTATTCTGCATATCATCCTTACTCTGTGCATCATGATATAATATATTGTCATCACTATCCGTTTCATTTACTCCTTCAATATTTCCTTCAATATTTTCTTCCTCTATTAATTCTTTTATAATATCTATTGATAGAAGTAATTCTTTGACCTTGTCTTCTACAAATATAGCTTTAGGTTTTAACTGATCAATTAGTAACCCTATAGTTGTCACTAATCTATTGTCTTTCTTAACTATTTCTGCTTCTTTAATCCTTGATAAAAATTTATAGGAACTATTCTTCCAAAGAACTTTCAATTCATCACCGCCTAATTTAGCATAACAATTATCAAATAAATCTTGCATTTCCTTTAAACCTTGAAGAACATCCTTATCTTTTACACTACTATTCTTCGCTAATTCATTTAATTTCATATTACAGGTTTCAATATCATGTTGTCTGTCTGTTATACCCATTGTATTTGTGAATATTTCATACCAGGTTGGCGAATTCAAGGCGCTACCATCTTTGATGAACTTCATTATTTTTTGTTTCACATTATTATTATCTTTGTCTTTTTCTGGGAGACGATTCAATAATTCTTCCATAAATTCCTTCCTTCCATCTAAACAATAATTTAATTTGAAATCCATATTTTCCAAAGCGTCACCAGCTTCATCCCATGTGCTAAATGGCTCACTTGGTAATTTCGGGAAGCTAGCACATTCAGCTTCAATAACTTTCGTAGCTACTACCGCTTTCGGAACTTTATTATTTGTAGGATTAGTTTCTTTAGTTTTCTTTTTATTTCCTTTACCTTTACCTTGATCTGCGTTACCTTTATCTGCTCCGCCTCGATAAACTCTTTTCATGCTTCTTCTTTTGCAGTCAGGTTTGTGTGGAGCATGGTACCCTTTCCATCCTCCTTTTTTGCGTGTAATAGGTTTGTCATAATCCTTGCTTTTACTAAAGACAACCGTATGATCGTCACGTTTCTTATGATTTTTCGACCGTGAATGTTTCTTCTTTTTAATTAACTTACTAATCTTGTTCCTGGATAATTTCATTGTCGATTAGAATGTGAAAACTCTTATTACTTTATAGGAATATCTTATTTTGCCAATATAATCTCCTCCTCTCACAAAAGAAAGAAAATGAACAAATACAAATAAGCAAAAGATTCAAAGAGTAACGGGAATAATAAATTATTGCAATATTATATATATATCAGGAAAGATACGATGCCGTCATCTTGCACAGCTCCGATCAATATCGCTGATAATGAAGTTACAGGAGACTGTTCTTTAAAATGTACATACCAGATAAACTACGGGATGAGCAGCCCTACGATAGTGAACATGGGGGACTGTTTAGCACTAAAAGAATTTGGACCCACATGTACAGCTAAATATAATGACCAAGATATGATTGTAACAGAAGCAAGATTTTACTTTCCATCGTTGCACAAGTTCCAAGGAGGCAGAAAATCTGGTGAAATGTTGATAATTCATGAAGGGTATGGTAAAAAGCTTATTGTCAGTGTACCTATTGTTGCAGTAGGTACGTCAGCCCCTTCTGGTTTAGGAAATACCCAGATAACGAGCATGTTTACCCAGGGAGCCAAGAGCACGCCCAACAAGGAAGAAACGTCTTTGCTAAAAGTCAACAACTTTAGTTTGAACAATGTGATTCCAACAAAAGTTCCATTTTATTCCTACACCGGATCGAAACCCTATTTACCATGTGGAGGCAACGATACAACATACATCGTTTTCGCCGACGAGAACAGTGCCATAAATGTGCCTCTCATCGCAACTGAGAAAATAAAGCGCATCCTCGTCAGTAGTGATGCTACAATTCATTCCACCCCTACATCAGGTCTGTACATAAACAAAAAGGGTGTCAAAACCACAAACATGACTGATGATATTTATATTGACTGTAACCCGGTAGATGCTGAAGGAAACATACTAGTAGATGAAAGTGAAAAACATGGAGGTAGTAGTGCTGGTTTCGGTAGTGGGGTGAGTTTCGAGAAAATGGAACCATACTTATACATCATTTTAGGTCTAGCCATTGCCATTGGTATCGAACGTGCTATGAGATACGTACTGAATAAAGCAAGGGATTGATTACTTTCGTAGAAAATAAATAATTAATAATCTATTGATAATTATTTATTCTTTTTATTTTTGAATTTATGCTGAACACATTTCGCATGGTTCGTTATCATATATTTTGCCTGGTTCTACGGTGAACTGTTGAGCCTGATGTTTTGCTTTTCTACGCAGATAGTATATTCCAGTTTTTAGTCCTGCTTCCCAAGAGTAAAAGTGCATCGAGGTCATGGCGTTGTAGGTTGGATCCTCCATCCACAAATTAAGACTTTGGCTTTGACAAATGTAGGCACCTCGATCACGTGACATGTCGATAATGTGACGCATAGGTATCTCCCACACAGTACGATAACGCAATTTCATATCCTCCGAAAGACCATCAATATGTTGTATACTTCCATTATTTTCAATAATATTCGTCTTGATCGCTTCACTCCACATATTCATATCAATCAGTTCCTTCATCAAATATTTATTCACAATAATGAATTCTCCAGCCAACGTACGTCTCGTATAAATATTGCTAGTAAATGGTTCAAAACATTCATTATTGCCAAGAATTTGTGATGTGCTAGCAGTTGGCATAGGTGCAACTAATAATGAATTACGTAATCCGTGATCTACTATGTCTTCTTTGAGTTTGGTCCAATTGTATCTTGTATTGGTTGGGTTCACATTCCATAAATCAAATTGTAAAATACCTTGTGATGCAGGTGAACCTGGAAATGATGAATAGGCACCTCTGTAGCGTCGTTTATCTTCTTCCGTCCACCCATTATAAGTTTTATCGTATTCATTGAAATCACTGTCTTCTTCACTATCTTTTCTACGTTTGGCAATTTCATTTGATTTTTCCAATGCAGCGTGATAGATGGTTTCGAATATATTCTTATTAATTTCACTGGCTTCTTTGCTATAAAAGGGTACTTTCATAATTGCAAATACATCAGCGAGTCCCTGAACCCCAATTCCAATAGGGCGATGTCTCATATTGCTCCTGACGGTTTTCTCTGTAGGATAAAAATTAAGATCTATGACGCGATTCAAGTTTTCAGTGACCACCTTAGTAACATCGTGTAATTTCTCATAATCAAAATGATAGGTATAAGATGTGTTTCCATCATCATTATGTTCTATGGTGACCACATAGCTAGACAAGGCTAAACTGGCAAGATTACACACGGCTGTTTCGTCTTTGTCGCTATATTCAATAATTTCTGTACATAAATTGGATGATTTAATAGTGCCCAAGTTTTTCTGGTTGGATTTGCGATTGCAGGCGTCTTTGTAAAGAATGTATGGTGTGCCTGTTTCCATTTGACTATCCAATATTTTAAACCATAGCTCACGAGCATTGATTTGTTTACGGTATTTTTGTTCATTTTCGTATTTTGTGTATAATGCTTCAAACTCTTCACTATGTATATCAGATAATCCAGGACATTCGTCTGGACAAAACAGAGACCAAGTACCATTTGTCTTTATACGTTTCATGAACAAATCGGGAATCCACAGAGCATAAAACAGGTCTCTTGCTCGAAGCTCTTCATCACCGTGATTTTTGCGCAAGTCCAAAAAGTCTTCCACATCAGGATGCCATGGTTCCAAATAGATGGCGAAGCTTCCATTACGTTTTCCCGATTGATTCACGTATTTGGCTGTTGCATTGAACACTTTCAGCATAGGAACAATACCATCAGTCTTTCCATTTGTTCCGCGAATGTGCGAATTTTTCGCTCGGATGTTATGAATATGCAATCCTATACCGCCAGAAAATTTGGAAATTTGTGCACAATCTTGCAATGTTTTGTAAATTCCTGTAATGCTATCATCTTCCATGCCGATTAAGTAACAGGAACTAAGCTGTTGATTCAACGTGCCGGCATTGAATAATGTAGGTGTTGCATGTGTAAAATATTTGCTAGACATATAATTATAGGTTTCTTTTACTTTCTCCATGTCATTTCCGTGGATCGCAATAGAGACTCGCATCCAAAGATATTGAGGTCGTTCAATAATTTCATTGTTGATTTTAAGAAGATATGAACGCTCTAGTGTTTTGAATCCGAAATAATCAATATCATAATCTCTTCTATGTTGAATAATAGATTCTAATTCGGTTTTATTTTTTTGAACAATTTTCCAAATGCTTTCATTAATGATTGGAACATGTTTTCCATGAATGTCTTTATTATTATATAATTTTTTACAGGCTATAAAAAAGTTGGATGGCGTATTTTTATGATGATTCGATACAATAACATATCCGGCGAGTTTACTGTAATCCGGATTTTGCACACTGAGAGACGCACCTAGTTCTGCAGATAGTTCATCTATTTTCATCGTAGTAATACCGTCATAAATTTGATCAATCACCTTCATTACAAAAGAAGTATAATTTATGGTAATATTGCACTCCGATCCTAGAGATTTAACACGTTTCAAAATTTTGTCAAAAGAAACAACTTCAAATTTTCCATTTCGTTTTATCACTTTCATTTCATCTTCATGAAACGAATTACTGCTTTTTCTGCCCGAAGAGACATTTTCATTTGGGGAAGATGCTGTAGTTGACATATTGTATCTTATCTTATATATATACATTTTGATATACAATATTTATATCCTTTTGAGCGGAACCCAATGATATGATATATGATATTCTATAAAATTGAAGATGAAGAAAGTATATCAATATTCATACTTATATAATCATACAGCCTAGAGGAGTGAGACCAAGTATATCTTGCAATTTTCGTAAATGAGCTATTCAGAAAAAATAATGGAATACATGAATAATTTACCCGAAAAATCTAACATACATGCCGAAATAGATGAAATATATAGAAAGTATGTATATCAATGTGATCACTTAGAACGGATTGTAAAAGATATCGATATTTTACAAAATGAAGTTGCCTATCAAGAAAAGAAATTGCAAAAGGTAAATCATGAAATTATACATATGAAAGATCAATATTTCATTGCTTCACGTAACAACTACCTTAATAAATACAATAATAAAACATATGCGAAATTTCATAATATATCAGATATATTTTATCCAACCAAACATAATGTTTCTTACGTTGCCAATATACATGAAGAAGACGTATCTCATGTAATACGTGACATGTGTTCATACGTATGTACAGGCGATATTATATACATTGGATCTATTTTAAAGTCTATACAAGAAAGATTTGCAATTGTTACTCCATTAGGCGAAATAATACTGCATGATGATTTAATGACAATATTATTTGATAAAGCCATAAATACAAATCGTCCTGTTCCATATGATTTCATAAAGGAACGGAATATTAAATATGGAAAAATGTTTCAATATATATTGCAAAACAAAGATAATTCAACCGGTAAAGAAGCATACAATTGTAGTTTTAATAACTGGCGTTCGAATGAAGAGGTTGAACAAATTCTAGAATATTATGTAGAGAACGACTTATGGATGTAGAGAACGACTTATGGATGTAGAGAACGACTTATTAATGTAATTCAATTCAGTAAAATAAATACAATAAGAATAAACAAATAAATAACTATCGCATCGCATTAAATACATTATAATAATAACCTAATTACGTTTCTATGAAAATAACATTTTCTACTTTTTTACTATTACGGTCCCTCTTTTTTTTAGTTGCTTTTGTAAGTGTTGATGTCTCTGGGGAACTAAGAGAAGTAGGAGGAATCGATAAAGTCTTCTCTTTCATTTCCATTTCATGGACCCGTATATTTTCCTCGCAACAATGTATAACTGAATAAATGACATCTAATACTATAGCAACTGTATCTTCGTGTGTCATAAGTAAACATTCTGTTTTTCGTTGTTTTTCTTCCATTGCCTTTTCTTCCATTGCCTTTTCTTCCTTTATTGTTTCTTCCTTTATTGTTTCTTCCTTTATTGTTTCTTTTCCAACGGCAACGCGAACACAATCACCATCATCCAGATTCAGTAAACATCCGGATGCCTGACTAGGAACAATTTGTTCTTCCAATATACTGCTACTTCTTGATCTAGTTCTAGGGCGCGTAGTAGTATTCTGCTTTTCTGTACCTCCTTTACGTTGCTTCTCGACTTGATTCCAAGTATCCTGAATGTGTGAAATAGCATGATCAAACCAATGTTTATTACGCTCCACTACGACGCAACTATATTCCTTCATGTACCAATATATATTTTTCAACCATGTTATATTCTTATGTTTGATGAACATTTCATTCGACCATGATTCATATTGTTGTTTGGAAATATAAAGAGGCATATATTCATAAATAGGACCATTCTTACCCGAAAAATACATAATGATACCCTTTAATTGCTTCTTTATGGTATGTGTAAATGGTGACAAAGATTCACCGCTTATTTCATCTATTTCTGAATTGGGGAAAGAGTCATCAATGAAATCGTCTTCATCGTCGTATTCTTTTATAAGCGTTTCCAAAAAGTCACACACATCCAAATTACATACTTCCATTTGTAATTGCATTTGAATCCAATAGTCTTCTTTTGGTATGCCTGTGATTTCTCTAGAAACCGGATTTTTTATTTCAAGCATACGTCCAAAAAGAGGCGATGACTCAGAAGTATTGATACCGTCAGGTGAAGCACCAAGACAATGAAATGTATCATGACGTATGCATCCAAAATCTTCCACTTTAGTATTGTATTTGTATTCGTAAAACATTACTGATATTTCTTCATATTTCGTGCCATGATGAAACGCAGTATTAGTATTCACGTGCGTTGTATCGTATTTACTAATATCAAGTTGCTTGCATTTTTCACCTATTAATTGATTCCTAGATGATTTCGATTTCAAGGCTTTCCATGCGTTTGATGCTGTAATCAAATTATTACGAAATTCATACCATTCAGGAGTCCTTTGTGGAGGTTGGGGTTTCGTTCTCACGTAATCTATAATCTCTGCGGTTTTCTTTTTGTCTGCTTCTATAAATTTATAATTTGTCAGAGATTCTGAACGTCGGGTGTAGTGCAACCCAACGTAAATATCGACAGAAGAGTTAACGCAAAATTTCATCAGTTTCAATCTCGCTGTTTTCATTTTTGTTTTTACATATTTTGTTAAAGGGTCGTGAATAATATTAAACAATTCTTTGTCGATAATTTCGAGTAATGATAAAGGAAGGTCGGAATCATCAATAGAGCAGTCTATTTCCCGGATTGTATGGGATACCAGGGTATCCTTGTATTTGGGAGAACTGATAAAGAGGGGATGAGTTTTTGTATATGTTTCTATTTCTTTTATTGCTGCTCTCTGGACAACAGCCAGATTGTGTAAATCATGATTACTCATCTACGATATGACCAATTATCCTTCTAATAGTATTAAGAATGAAATATTTAACATATATTTATAATGTATTATTTTGTGAAGTACAATATTGTTTAGTTGGTATATTATACTGAATAGAGATTCCGGAATACGTAGATTTATGTCAATGTGACTTTCTATAAAATAACATAATCAATTTTTATGTTATTTTATCATTTGATATCATTAACCTGATGAGTTCGTTTCTATAAAACGTGGTATGTCATTTATCAAAATTAATAAAAATCTAAATTCCTTTTCTTCCATTTTCACTTTTCGTCCCGTTTGATAATGACCTATTCTTCTTGGGTGTTAATGATTTTATAGTAGATTGTCTCTTATCTAGTCGTTTTAAAGTAAATCGTTTATTCACCGTATTGTACGATAAAATAGGAATAGATGTGATGATCTGTTTATCTTTGTCATATATAATTTCCTTTACCTTTGATAATCTTTTTTTATCCATTGCAGAAGTTAGATACTCCTGCAGCATCGGTTCTTGCTCCATAGAAAGATTATTTTCTTCCAAATATCTTCTTGAGTAAACACCAAGCATGCTAATTCTCTCATGTCTAGTCAATTTATTCCAAGGCTGTTTCACTTGACTTGCTTGGTGTATATTATAATTTAAAAATGTATCCAATTCATTTAAGTTAAGGGTTGATTCGGTCGATGTACATATGATGCGGGTTGCCTTTGCCTTAATCGCATTGGATACTGGAGAGCCACGACCCCCTGCGCTACCTTCATCAATGCTCATTGTATGTGTAGGTAATTCCTTTTCATTTATAGATAATACCACCATCTTATCAAGATCTTTCTCTCCATTACCAAAAATAGTAGTAGTCGTATTCGTATTCGTAAATGTACATGAAGTAGTAGTAGTACCTGTAGTATTGGTGTCTTCCTCTGATGCTGCTGCTATCTTGGACATGATTCTCTATTGTTAATAATATATGAATCATTGTATTTATACTGTTTTGCAAAAAATCATTTAAATAATGATTGATATTATATAATTTAATCTACTTACAATATAACCTATTAAAAAGATATAATATAAACAAGATAATTAATCGTATGATTATTTCCTATAGGAAATTTCGGAATGGATCGTGATAACCAAAAGATATCGTCTCAATCTACGAATAAAGTTATAAACTTGGTTTCTAACAAAAAAAATAAAAAAAGTAAGCACGATGAAACAGGATCAGCGATAGGAATCGATAATGTGTACAGTAAGATTGTAGGGAACCAGCTGCCTCTACATGACAGGGAATCGATGAATGACTGTCATACGTATTCACGTCACGTGTATTCGCATTCTCATAGTCATGAAAACGATATATATATGAGTCATACAAAACAGGTGCAATGTATCAATATGTTATATATTAATTATGAAACATTGTTAATAGAGAAGACGACTAATTGTTTGCATACCCATACCGATCAAATACTATATACTCTTTTAGACGATATAAAAGCCAAGATTTATGGATATAAACGCCAAGATATTAAAAAGTTTTGCTCGCATTCTTCACATTCTTCACATTCTAGTTGTAAACTCAGAAAAAATGAATTCACAAAAGATTATATATCGGATAATATAATATCACCTCAAGACACGGTTGAATTACTTGTATCGAATCGTTTGAAATGTGTGTACTGTAAGGAACCGTGCTATATGATCTATAAAACACAATACGATAAAAAACAATGGACATTAGATAGAATAGATAACTCACTTGGACATACGTTAAACAATGTTGTAGTGAGCTGCTTGGAATGTAATATCAAAAGAGGTACAATGAATAAGGAAAGATTTGAAAAAGGAAAACAAATTCGAATTATTCGTAAATTACAGTAACCAATATGCCATGACCTCTTTCATTCTGAATATATATCGAGTACGACTATATCCACATTCCATATCTGCTTTTTGTTGTTGCATGTGTCGTCTACACCAAATTGTGTCGTATATTTTGTAGATTGAAATACAATGTCGTTTTTATTCAATCCTGACATAGTACTCATGTATTCTGTATACGATACTGTATAATGTAATATTGAAACTGGAATATTACATGATACATTTACCGGTACTAATACGGTAATAGGTTGAAAAGTTGATTCTTTGAAATCGGCATTGCAAAATAATTTTACCGTTGTTTGATAAATTTTTGTTTCGTACATATTCACAATAACCTGGGTCATTGTGAATATTTTACATAAATTTGTATTTGTATTGTTCGAATTATACATATAATTTGTAATGTCATTATTGTTGGAATTCATATCAAATAGTTTATTTGGGTTGTGGATGTTTTTATGGTTGTGATTGTTTTTACTTTTATTTTTATTTTTGGTGGGTTTCCGTTCATATTTTTCATAATTGAAAAATTTATTTTTGTATTCTTCATATGTTACTTTCACGGACATTTATGAAGGGTTGATCGAAAGACGAATCGTATAAGTCTTGTTTTATGTAGTTTTCTAGTTGGTTATTCATAGTATAATATGTAACGTTCATCAAGCAGTCAATTTTGTTGATAGTAGTAGATACAAGATATTTTCACATACTCATATTAAATTTTATTAAATTTAATTAAATGTTACTGTAATCTGGACATTTTCTTTTTTTATACTCCGTGACGCCGAAATTGATAGTTCTTCACGCTTCTTTCTTGTTTTATTTTTGGAAGCGACAGATGAAGTATTTGACGAATTGTTTTTGGCAGTGCTATTGCGACTATTCATGTCGCGTTCTATATTCGCATAGTTTTCTTCAATGTATTTGATCACGTTATTTTCAATAGCCCATTTGAAAAAATTTAATTGTCCTAATGTTGTCTGTACCAGCGTATTATCCTTATAAGGAATGGAAATACGATCCCATCTACAAAAAGGATCAAACCGCTTTTTAGAATATGCCTTCAATTTCAATTTGTAATCAATATACACCTTGAAACGCTTACCTTCTTTTACATCATAAACAGTAAAATGCTTCTTTGCATAATTAGTAGCGAACCAATCAATTATTCTTAATGAAATATTGGATTCACCATTTATAATTTGAATCATAACATCCATATTATCCGAGTTGCTATAAAAAGACATTAGATTCTGCATAAGCAGTTCGTTTTGTGAATTTAATTTTGGTAAGGACATTGGTGATGTATTAGTCGTATTTTCTGGTTTGGTACATTTTACAGTATGAAAAATATTGTCTTCGTGAATGTGTAATGTTTCTTTTGTTTCTTCTGATGCATGTTCTTGCTGGGTACAATTTATTGTAACCGATTGATTAAGTGACATAATTTATAAAATATAATATATTTATTCATATAATTCAAGTGCGTCTACATTTTATATTAATTTTTTTATTCTTTATTTAACGCACCAAAACATTGAACAGAATTATGGTGAATTATGGTGAATTATGGTGAATTATGGTGAATTATGGTGAATTATGGTGGAATTGTTGTATCTTAACAATAAAAATTAGAATTTTGCGGAATTAAATACTTTTCTTGGACAGAAATGTCATTTACATATTCGCTATTACCGTTACCAATAGTATTATTGTTTGTGATGTCTTGTGTATTCCCTTGCATGCCATGAAGAAACGGGTTCATGCTTGTTTGAGGAATTAATTCACGTTCACTGATTTTGTCAATATGTAGTTCCTTTTTGTTTCTGGAAAATTCTATGTTTGAGATTCCGGTATTGATAAATTCCTGTCCTTCTTGTAAAACTGTATTTACGACACCATTCCCTTTTATTTTATGCATGTCTTTTAGGTAGCTTTTGTACGTGGTTGGATCTGATTCACAAATATCAGAAGATGACCACTTCATAAAAATAGGTGCCGATTTTTTTGGTATATTCATATTAGAATTTGAGGTATAGCTTTTATTCTCCATGACTTCCTACTTCTTTTATATATTGAATTATTTTACATTAGACTTCTAAACCGCATGTGGTACATACCTTATATCTCTCCCCATATAGTCCATCTTCTAATTCTTCACGAAAAGTATGTCCACCTACACTTTTACAAAAGGTTTGTTTGAGAATCTGAACTTGTTTTATTTCTTTCGCTTTCTCTTCCGTTTTCATGATGTATTCCATTTTTTCTTTACGTAAGCTAGATATTCGGTTGTTATATTCACATATAGCTAATTTCTTATAATCCTCATGTTCTTTTAATTTCTCTTGACTCATTCTTTACAAAATAGAAGCATTATAATTTAATTAAATTAATTTAATCGAACTGAAAATATTAATTGTATTTATTTATGATTACATTTCTACTATCACTTTGAAAGTACCCATCAATTTTACTTATTTTACAACAAAAAGAAAAAGAAAAAGAAATAATTTGTTTCTTCATTTGATTTTATTTATACTTTCCTAAATTACAATTTAATATCTGTTCTATTTTTCCCCACCTGCGTTTCTTGTAGCGTATGCCTTTGCTCTTGAAAGCATTCCAGTCAAAGCGATACCAAGACCACACAAAGTTGTGTATACAATGTTATAATTCATTTCTTCCAGATAAGAACGTGCCTTTTTAATAACGTAACATTCCATACTGTACATCTTTCTCCAATTACTACAGTTCCATACATAATGATAATGTTCACAGTACGTATATAAGTAGTGCACACCTGCAATTGTACCTATTACTATCGCTACCGTCATTATCATATCCATAGTATAAGGTGACCAGAAGCCGCTCCAATTATGTCCAAGTGGTGATGGTTTATAAACGGATCTGCATTCTTTATTATAGTATACTTGCTTCATTCGTGTCACAAGACTCGATTTATCCATTTCTCGTCCTGCTGATCTAGTCAAGATGTCGCATTCCCTTAGCACAGAAGCTAAATCAGAAACTGACCACATTTTACTGTCGAAAACGTTGTAATCGTCTTCCTCTTCTACTTCATGTGTATTTTTATCATCGTCCTCCTCTACTTCATGTGTATTTTTATGATCGTCCTCTTCTACTTCATGTGTATTTTTATGATCGTCTTCCTCTTCTTCATGTATATTTTTATCATCGTCTTCCTCTTCTTCATATATATATTTATCATCGTATGTACTGTCATCATTTTTATAATACATGATCACTCTATAATATATATAAGAAATCCAAAATGTATTATATATATTGTATTTTTCAATGGTATTGTTGTATTGTTCATGATGTATTCTATCATCAGGAAATGTCAACTTGTTTTCTTCACTCCTCGTATAATTATGATTATATAGAGATTGAAGTAACACTTCGGATGGGTTTTGCCAGATATAAATCATATTCCAAAAATGTATTGATTGATTACTGTAGGGGATACTGATGGTCTTGATGTAAAAAACAAACATATTCAATTTTAATAAAATTGATTCAAAGTAATATCCGCACAGACTATTCCATAAGCCATTATTTCATAAACAATACTGTGTAGTCATGTCAAAGGATCAAGTACTTGTAATAGTAGAGTCTCCTGCGAAATGTAAAAAAATCGAATCGTTTCTCGGTCCAGGATATAAATGTATTGCCAGTTTCGGTCATATTCAAGAATTACCTGGGATATCGTGCATAGATACTGAAAATAAATTTGAACCTTCCTATAAATTGATCGAGTCAAAAACTTCACAAATTACTAATATACGTTATAATATTTCTCGATCATCTAAAATATTCCTCGCCACGGATGATGACAGAGAGGGTGAGGGTATCGCCTGGCACATATGTCAAGTGTTTGATTTACCTTTGAGCACCCCTAGAATAATATTCCATGAAATTACCAAAGAAGCCATTGTGAATGCAGTAAATAATCCAGGAATTATAGATATGAATAAAGTCAGGGCGCAACAAGCTAGACAAATATTAGATGTACTTGTCGGATATAAAGTAAGTCCCGTTTTGTGGAGCAATATAGCAAGAAATAGTAAGCAAGGATTATCTGCGGGTAGATGTCAAACACCCGCGTTACGTATAGTTTATGACAATGATCAAGATATTAAGCAATCCCCAGGAAGGAAAGTGTACAACACGACCGGATACTTTACCTCACTTAATTTAGCCTATGTGTTGAATCATAATCATGAAATAGTCGAGGATGATGAAAAAGAGGATACAGATTCGAGCAATATAATGGAAACCTTTTTGGAAGATTCAGCCTCCTTCGATCATGTATACAGTAGAGGAGACGCGAAGGAAACAAAAAAGAATCCTCCAATTCCTTTGACTACTGCAGATATACAACAACGAGCCAGCAACGAAATGAATCTTTCTCCAAAAGATACTATGTCGGTTTGTCAAAAATTATACGAAGCAGGATTAATTACATATATGAGAACGGACAGTACAACATACAGTAAGGAATTTATTGAATTAATAGAAGTACACATTGTCTCGTTATACAATGATCCAGCTTACATTCACCCAGATATTAAGCAGATGAGTGTACGGTCGTCTGAAGAAAAAGGTGCAGGTGCCAAGAAAAAGAAGGGTAAGAAAGCCGCAGATGAAGGTGAGGGACAAGCCCAAGAGGCGCATGAAGCTATACGTCCAACAAACATACAAATAAATGATGTCGCTGACAGGGAAGATTTATCATCAAGAGAGAAGAGGTTGTATAAATTAATATGGACAAACACGATGGAAAGTTGCATGGCAGTCGCAATATATTCTTCTATATCAACAAAAATAAGTGCCCCTGATAATTTCAATTACAAATACAACGCCGAACAAGTAGTATTTCCAGGATGGAAAATAGTGAAAGGATATGAAACAGAAAATAAAGAGTACGCTTATCTCAATACATTAAAATCTGAAACAAACGTAGAATATAATAAAATTTATTCTAAGGTCAGCATGAAAGATTTAAAATCTCATTACACGGAAGCCAAATTAGTTCAATTGCTCAAGAATAAAGGTATTGGACGTCCTTCTACGTTTTCAAGTATAATAGATAAAATCCAAGAACGTGGTTATGTAAAGAAGGAAGATGTCAAAGGGCAACAAATAAAATGTGTAGACTATACTTTGGAAAAAGAGGAGTTGACTGAAATAGAGAATATCCGCGAGTTTGGTAATGAAAAGAATAAACTGGTAGTACAACAACTTGGGGTCATTGCCTTGGAATTCTTAGTTGAAAACTTTGAAAATATATTCAACTATGATTATACTAAAAATATGGAAAACAATCTGGATGAAATATCTAAGGGAGAAAAAACTTGGACATCTTTGTGTGCGGAATGCAATAACGATATTGATTCTCTCATTGATGCGGTAGTCTCGCGTGGAGGAAGTACAGGTGGGAGTAAATCAGGAAACATACGCATTGATAGTGATCATGAATATATCGTAGGAAAATATGGTCCTGTCATAAAGCGTATGGAGAACGGAACGTCATCAACCGTTTCTTTTCTACCAGTAAAAAAGGATATTGACATTACTAAATTACGGAATAAAGAATATGCTCTAGGTGATATTGTAGATACAATGCCGAATGAACAGGTGATTGGAAGTATTGACGATAAAAATGTAGTACTAAAAACTGGGAAATTTGGTCTATATGCACTTTGCGACGGTACGTCAGTATCAATAACCTTAGAAGAGGGTCAAACACACAATGACATAGATATTTCTACGGTCGAAGGTCTAATCAGATCGAAACGCGAAGGGACTTCCACGAATAGTTCAATTGTACGCACTATCAATAATCAATCTAGTATTCGTAACGGTAAATATGGTCAATATATTTATTACAAAACGGTGAAGATGACAAAACCAAGTTTTATAAAACTTCAGGGGTTCTCAGGTGATTATATGAGTTGTCCGGAATCTGAATTAGAAACGTGGATACAACATTCGCGGTCAGTGACACCTATACATGCGGGTACCTCTAAGACAGGTGATGATTTCAATAGAAATAAAAGAAAACAGACATCATCGCGCGGACCACAGAAAAATAAAAAGGGTAACTAGTAATGTAGGGGAGGGTGGGTATACTTTCATTCAGGTTGATTAATAATACTAATATAGAAGACATGTTTTCTCTTGCTCTTCTTCTTCTGCTCTTCTTCTTCTGCTCTTCTTCTTTTGCTCTTCTTCTTTTGCTCGTCTTCCTCTTTTGCTCGTCTTCCTCTTTTGCTCGTCTTCCTCTTTTGCTCGTCTTCCTCTTTTGCTCGTCTTCCTCTTCTTCCTCTTCTTCCTCTTTTGCTCTTCTTCCTCTTTTGCTCTTCTTCCTCTTTTGCTCTTCTTCCTCTTTTGCTCTTCTTCCTCTTCTTCCTCTTCCTCCTAGATTTTTTTATACACATGAAGAATCAATCGCATCAATAGAAAGTAGTTGTTGTCGTTCTTCCATTAAGTAATTTTCACGAAACGCAATGTATTTCTGATGTTCTCTCATACGACGTAATAGTATTCTTTTCCTCTGTTTCGCTTCTTCTTGCATTACAGTTGGAGGGGAATTTGTGGTGCGATACGATATTTCAGGATGATCTACTGAAAATATAGGAAACTTCTTATAGAACAATTTACGAATCATGTCCTCTTTTTGTTTCAATGCCAACTTCTTATTTATGCAACTATTACATGTATAGTTTTTGAATACACTGCATTGTAATTTGAAAGGATGTTTTATTGATGGAGGTGATGGTTCATTGTCTTCGTTACAAGAAGAATCTGTTCCTTTTGCTACGTCCTCCATCATATACGTTTTATACTTCTCCATTAAATTGCTTGCACTGACAATAAGATGTTTATGATCATTATTAACCCCCAATCCAGGAATCTTAATAGACTCTAATGTCTCTTCTGTACCTAGTCGTGATAAATAGTCATTATCGTCATCGTGTGTAATTTCTAATAAGATGACACGCTTTTGTTCCTGTTCTTTGGTAGTAGACTCTATGTCTTCGTTTATTTTCATTTGTAGTGTATTTTCGATAGTAGACAATTCTTGCTTCAATGCTTTTATTTTATCCATCTTCCGATTGATCAATAGTATTTCTTCTTCACGAAGAACCTCACTAGGCGTATTCCACGTTGTAACATTATTTTTTTTATTGTAAAAATAGACAGTACCTACGGCTCTAGATTTACTAATATGTACTTTCCATTGCGACAATGATTTTTTGAGCATACTGTTTAGTTCCTCTATATCCTCCTCAGAAATACGAAGATCTGTTCTTGTCGTAGGCATTTCGTCTGCTTTATTTTCCATATCAAAGATAGATCTTATTTGAAATGGAGTTGCGATGGAAGAGATATTATTTGTACTCAATTCTAATTCTTGTATTTGCTTAATGATAAGATTCTTTTCGACATTTTCAATACTTTTCTCGTAATTATATTCAACTTCTTTTATGATTTCTTCACGTGATTGTAATTGCGTATTTTCGAAAACAATATAATTGGATGACTTGTCAAATCGCAAAATTGGACAAGTCATACTGTTCTGCGAAAGTACGGAAATTGTTTCTGTTCCACAATTTTTATTGATACATTTATTCATGAACCATATTGGTTGCCTTTTCGTATTGTATATGGTATGCAGAGCCATTTTCAGATCATATATAATATGTTTACGAGTAGGTTTAGTATAATAAGTACACGATGAGACTTCTTTCTTGTGTGCAAAATGATGTACGCGTACTTTTCCTTTCCGTAATGTGACGTCATTTTTGCAATGAGGACAAGAATATTTGTTTTCTTTGGATGCAATAGAAGGAAACAAATATTCTAATGTTGCTTTATTAATCGCTCCTGACGTAAAATGTTCATGCATGTTATTTTCTTCTTTTGTTTGAACTATGATTCTATATAAAGTATTTTATAGTGTAATGTAACAATGAAATACTTTGCTATCAATTTTAATATTTTGTGGCGCATCTACCCAAAAGCACAGAATGATCACATGTAGTATTCAGACGGTACTCTGGTATCATACGATCTGGATATTTCATCAGTCAACAAACCAATGGCTAACGTAAAGTCGAATCGGAATTTCCCAAATTCTACCAACCGTCCGTCATGGAATCGAAACTTCATTTTCAATTTGGAAACAGAATCCAATGGAGGTGCGAAAGATGATACGTTTTGGATTTCTCCTTTTATGGCGACCCTTTGGTAATTTGCACCAGTAGGCGAGATAGGTGATAGCCCATAGGGTATTTTTGCAAAGGCAGAATTCACCTTTCCTCCCACGTTACTATAAGGTGTTGGACAAACCTGACACTTGGGACATTTGTTTTGGCTACATATTTTATTAGCGCTTGCTGTTCCGTAAGCATTACCCATTTGTCCCATGCAACTGCATTTGGCAGAGTTTAGTAAACCAGCGGATAGAAAGGAATATGGTAGAAGCTCATCCATCGTATTGTATTTTTCCATCTCCATATAAATAGTATCATCAAAAAGTATTTGAATAGGGAATGGTGAAACATAATAACAACTTTTTACTATAGTTCCTGTAGGTGATGAGCTACTATTATCCGGAAGTAACCATGGGTCGCTCATGGATGAAAATTGGATTCCAGTTCTCGTACTTGTATAGTCAGTGTATTGTTCTTGCTCGAATCCCATATTATATGGAAGACCCCAATTACTACTTTTCCCCCACATTTCTGGTTGTCCAGAGGAACATATATCGTCGTAATCACATTGTATATCAAAATTCAATTTAAATTCATCACGGGTGTTTCCGATATATAATTCTTGACTTATAGAATCAAAATGTACATTAAAATTGTTGTAGTCATAAACATGATGTAAAATATTGACGTACCCAGAAACCTTGGTTACATGACTATCTGATGTCTGTCCTGCTGGTTTATACCTTATGGTTGTCATTAATCTTATAAAATTATAATCCTTCATAACTTCTGAATATTCTTTGACGTCAA
>Ga0233426_10001647_pt1 | contig 19917 bp, 18 predicted proteins | sample SI_118_April2016_6_FD_179875 | JGI IMG/M metagenome (GOLD analysis project Ga0233426, IMG submission 179875) | Seawater microbial communities from Saanich Inlet, British Columbia, Canada - SI_118_April2016_10_MG | ecosystem: Environmental > Aquatic > Marine > Inlet | place: Canada: British...
CCGTAAGCGTCAGCGCGGGGGCAACTGTGATCGAATCGCCTGTGTGCACGCCCATGGGGTCGATGTTTTCAATCGCGCAGACAATGATCGCGTTGTCGGCGGTGTCGCGCACGACTTCCATCTCGAATTCTTTCCAACCCAAAAGCGATTGGTCGACGAGTATCTGATTGACGGGGGAGGCGTCCATGCCAGAGCGGCAGAAGAATTCATAATCTTCACGGTTATACGCCACACCGCCACCCGTGCCGCCCATGGTAAAGGCAGGGCGAATGATTGCAGGAAGGCCAATTTCTTCGAGGTCTTCAAGGGCAAGGCGCACACCCTCGTTCAGGTCGGTTTTACCATTCTCATCCTTGGGCGCAGTCACAATCGTTGCTTTGGGATTTTCGATGCCGAGGCGATCCATGGCTTCGCGGAACAATTTGCGATCCTCTGCCATTTCAATAGCTTCGCGCTTGGCACCGATCATTTCGACGCCGAATTTTTCAAGTACACCCATCTCTTCAAGCGCGAGAGATGTGTTCAATCCCGTCTGCCCGCCCATCGTGGGCAGCAAGGCATCGGGGCGCTCTTTTTCGATGATCTTGGCAACAATTTCAGGTGTAATCGGTTCGATATAAGTCGCATCAGCCAAGTTCGGATCGGTCATGATCGTTGCTGGGTTCGAGTTCACCAGAATGACGCGGTAGCCTTCTTCGCGAAGGGCCTTGCAGGCCTGTGCGCCAGAGTAGTCGAATTCGCAGGCTTGCCCAATGACAATTGGCCCCGCGCCGATGATCATGATGGATGAAATATCAGTACGTTTGGGCATGGGCGGACCTCTTTTTTCGGCGGCGCTCTGAAGTGTGGCAGACAGAGTCGCGGGTGCGTGCAAATTGTCGTGGGTTATAGACATGGAGTGGGCAGGTTCAAGGGGCATATGGGCCTAGCCTGAAGCGAGGCTTGACTTTCGCGCCCCCGCGCGGTGTATCGGCCCCAATCCTATAGCCGTTTCCGAAGGAAAAAGCACCATGCACGCATACCGCAGCCATACTTGCGCCGACTTGAATAAATCCAATGTGGGAGAGACCGTGCGTCTGTCTGGTTGGGTCCACCGTGTGCGCGATCATGGTGGTTTGCTGTTTATCGATCTGCGCGACCATTATGGCATCACGCAAGTCATGGCCGATCCTGACAGCCCCGTGTTTAGCCAGATCGAAAAAGTGCGTTCTGAGTGGTGTATCCGCATTGATGGAAACGTCATGGCGCGCGATGAGAGCCTTGTGAACAAGAAGATCCCGACGGGTGAAGTTGAAGTGTTCATTCGTGACATTGAGGTTTTGGGTGCCGCAAGCGAGCTGCCCTTGATGGTGTTCGGTGAGCAAGAGTATCCCGAAGAGACACGTCTAAAGTATCGCTACCTCGATCTGCGCCGTGAGAAATTGCAGCGCAATATGAAGCTGCGCTCGGATGTTGTGTCGTCCATGCGTAAACGCATGTGGGACATGGATTTCCGCGAGTATCAAACGCCGATCATCACAGCATCGTCTCCTGAAGGTGCGCGCGATTTTCTTGTGCCGTCCCGCCAGCAGCTGGGCAAGTTCTACGCGTTGCCCCAAGCGCCACAGCAGTTCAAACAGCTGATCATGGTGTCTGGTTTTGACAAGTATTTCCAGATTGCGCCGTGTTTCCGCGACGAAGACCCGCGTGCAGACCGCTCGCCCACTGATTTCTATCAGCTCGACCTTGAGATGAGTTTTGTCGAACAGCAGGACATCTTTGACACCATCCAGCCTGTTGTTGGCGGAATTTTCGAAGAGTTCGGTGGTGGGCGCAAAGTTGACCAAACGTGGGAGCAGATTTCGTATAAAGATGCAGCGCTTTGGTACGGTTCAGACAAGCCTGACCTGCGCAACCCGATCAAGATGCAAGTTGTGTCCGAGCATTTCGCGGGGTCCGGTTTTGCGATCTTCGCGAAGTTGTTGGAGCAAGACGGCACACAGATCCGCGCCATCCCAGCGCCAACGGGTGGGTCACGTAAGTTCTGTGATCGTATGAATGCGTTTGCGCAAAAAGAGGGTCTGCCTGGTATGGGGTATATCTTCTGGCGCGATCAGGGCGAGGGTATGGAGGCGGCTGGACCGCTGGCCAAGAACATCGGACCTGAGCGCACAGAGGCGATCCGTCAACAGCTTGGTCTTGGTGTCGGCGATGCGGCGTTCTTCCTTGGTGGCAAGCCGTCAGCGTTTGAAAGCGTTGCAGGGCGTGCGCGTAACGAGATTGGTCAGGCGTTGAAGCTGATTGATGAGGATCGTTTCGCGTTTGCTTGGATCGTTGATTTCCCGATGTATGAAGCGGACGAAGAGACGGGCAAAATCGACTTTTCGCACAACCCGTTTTCAATGCCGCAGGGCGGCCTAGAGGCGCTGAATGGCGATCCTTTGGACGTTCTTGGCTACCAGTATGACCTAGCCTGTAACGGGTACGAGCTGATTTCTGGCGCGATCCGGAACCACCAACCTGACATTATGTTCAAAGCGTTTGAACTTGCAGGTTACGGCAAGGACGAAGTTGAAAAGCGTTTTGGCGGCATGGTTAACGCGTTCCAATACGGCGCTCCGCCCCACGGTGGATGTGCGGCTGGCGTTGATCGCATCGTGATGCTGCTCGCGGATGAAGCGAACATTCGCGAAGTCATCATGTTCCCGATGAACCAGCGCGCCGAAGATCTGATGATGAATGCACCGTCTGAGGCGATGAGCGATCAGTTGATGGAACTGGGCCTGCGCGTCATTCCGCAGGACTGATAGAGAGAGCCTGCGTGCTGTGGTGCGCGGGCTTTTCGCCAGATTATTCGCCGAGCACACGTTCGATCTGGGAAAGACCACGTGGAACTGTGTAAATATCAGGTGCGGTGAAAAGCGGATCACGCAGGGCTTGTTCTACGGTGATGAACGTCCATCCGTTGGCGGCATACCATGCAAGCAAATCCTCTAAATGATCTGCGTTGATCTTGTTCATATGCAGCAACAAGATGTGAGACACATCGCGCCCCAAACCTTGTTTTGCAAGCGCTTGAAAATGCGTTGTGCGCTCTTTCATATGCGCAAGATACTCTTTCGCGATACGCTGCGCGCCGCGTTGATCGCCCATATCTAAGGCGTTCACGTAGTCCAGATTGAAGCGCCATTCGTCATTGTCGATGGTGACCGGGACATTTGTATAGCCTTGATTTTCAAGTACCTTTTCTGCAGCGCGTTTGGTTTTGTCTGTTTTACCCTCGCGCAGGAATGGAAAGCGGTAGTATTTTTGATCCTGCATCCACGGCCGCAGCGCGCGATCTGTGCGACGTGTCTCTCGCCAGAATGACCAACGTGTGAGAGTGTCGTAGTCGGGATGTGACCAGCTGTGATTTCCCACAGTGTGACCCGCGCGTGCAAAAGCGTCCATCGCGGGTGCTGTTTCTTTATTGATCTGATTGCCGATCGCGAAGCCCATCGCAATGATGTCATGGGCCTTCAAGGCCGCATTCACGTCACGCACAATTTTCATACCTTCTTGCGGCGTGGTGCGAGAGCGCAAAACATAGGGCAAATCATCGAGCGTGATCGCGATGTGTTGGGCGTGGAGGGGCATTGCCAAGAGGATGAAACAAAGCGTCCAAATGCGGCGTAGCATGGGCGTGCCTTTGACAATTGAGGTTCGTGCGCGCGTCCGATGCACGCGCACGAAAATTTTAGCGGCGACGATCGCGGCGCGCTGACATGGGTTGGAAGGCGACGCCAACATGGGCCTCGCAGTAAGGCTTGCCCGCCTTTACAGGCAGACCGCAGAACCAGAAATCGTCTGTCGCGGGATCGCCAACAGGCCATTTGCATGTGCGCTCGGTCAACTCCATCAAGCTGATCTTCTTTGACTTCTTCTCAACTTCGCTAACTTTCGCCAACGCCTCTGGGCTGATTTCATTTGCAGAGGGCTGGGGTGGCAGAGGTTGGCCCGCAGGAATAATCGCGCGGCGCGCTGCAGAACGCGGGGGCATGCCTGTTGGCACCACGTCCGTTACGGGGGCCGTTGGTTTGGGCGCTGCTTCGACCTTGGGCGCGGCCTTTGGTTTTGGCTCTGCCTTGGCGACCTTTGGTTTGGCGTCTGCTTTGGTCGCACCTGTGCCTGCGCGATTGGAAAGACCCAAACGGTGCACTTTGCCGATCACAGCGTTGCGGGTGACGCCGCCCAATTCTTTGGCGATCTGGCTTGCAGATTGGCCTTCGCCCCACATCTTTTTCAGCGTCTCAACGCGTTCGTCTGTCCAGGACATACCGGCTTCCTTATGTAAAAAAGCGGCCCTCGAAGGTGCCGCTCCTGATATCTTGGTGCTTGGCTCTATTCTAATCACGCATGGCTGAGATACAAGTCAAACGAATCAGTACAAGGTCAGTGGTAAGCAATGACACAAAACAAAGCCTTAAACATGCCAGAAATGGGGTCTCGTCGCTTTGGACGGGTGAATTGGTTGGGTCTTGAGACCCTGATCCGCCGCGAAGTCATGCGATTTCTGGCGGTTTGGACGCAAACGCTGCTCGCCCCTTTAGTCACAGCGGGTCTGTTTCTGCTGATTTTCAATCTCGCCATCGGGCCAAGCCGTGGTGATGTGATGGGTGTTCCCTTCATGAATTTCATCGCGCCGGGTATTTTGATGATGACGGTTATCCAGAATTCATTCGCGAATGTGACTTCGTCCATCGTGATCTCAAAAGTGCAGGGCAATATCGTCGATACGTTGATGCCACCGCTGGCCCCTTTGGAGATGGTCATTGGTTATCTCGCAGGGGGTATCGGGCGTGGATTGTTCGTGGCGATTGCGATTGGTCTTGGGATGCTCTTGTTCCTTGGCATTGGTGTGCAACATCCGATCATGGCGTTTGTGTTCGTGGTCTTGGGCTCTGCCTTTCTTGGCGGGTTGGGTATTGTCGCGGGGGTGTTTGCGAATAAGTTCGATCAGATGGCCGCGATCACGAACTTCATCGTTACCCCGCTCGCGTTCCTGTCGGGCACGTTTTATTCGGTGTCCGTTCTGCCGCCCGTCTTGCGCGAACTGACCCAGTTGAACCCGATCTATTATCTGATTGATGGTATGCGCTATTCAGTGATCGGCGTGTCGGATGCCAATCCGTGGTCGGGCATGTTGATTTGTACGGTTTCTGTCGTCGTTGTTTCGGCAATCGCGTGGCAAATGTTCCGCACGGGATATCGCCTTAAGCCTTAGAGGCTTTTGCTTCGCGCCACGCGAGCAGGGCAGCACCCGCGATAATGACGGCGGCACCTAAGAACGAGATATTGCTTGGGATGACGCCGAAGATCACCGCGTCATAAAGTGCTGCGAACAACAGAGTGCCGTAGCTGAATGGCACGACAAACGACGCATCTGCGCGCGCGACGGAATTTAAAAAGCATATTTGCGCCAAGGCCATGCCGATACCGATACCTGCAAGTGCGAACCATTGGTGCAATGTCGGTGGTTCCCAAACGCTTAAGACGGCAAGTGTGGCAAGGCAGAGGCCGATTGCGTTGTTGATCAGCAAAATCTGAAACGGCTTTTCTCGGCGCGAGAGGCGTTTCATAAAGATGACCTCCATCCCCAACATCAAAGCGGCGCCGAGGGCGAGCAAAGCACCTGGGGCAATGGTGCCTGAACCTGGGCGTAGCAAGATCACGGCACCAATCAGTGAGATGCCCGCTGAAGCCCAACGAATTGGACCCACGCGTTCCCCCAAAAAGAAGATCGCAAAAGTCATCGCGAAGACGGGGTTAAGGAAGCTGATCGCTGTGGCATCTGACAATGGGATAAAGGCGACGGAGGCAAACATCAGCGTGACGCCCGCCGCGCCGAATGTTGTGCGTAAAATGTGAAGCTTGATATTCGCTGGTCCGAACTTGGGTTTCAACACCAGTGCTGCGCTGCCCAACGTGAGCGCCGCGAACAAGAAGCGCGCTTGGGTAATCTGCAAGACATGCAGGGGTTCACCTAAAACACCCGTTCCAATCGCCTTGGCCAGCAAGGTCGTCACGGCAATGAACGCGGTCGCGCTGATCATCAAAATCATCGCAAGGCGCGGGTTGTGAGAAGGCAAGTCAGTCATGCCTCTGACGTGCGCCGAAAATTCAAATGTCGCAAGCCTTGGATTGTACCGAAACACTTCCACCCTTGAATTTGGCGCGCGCCCCTGTATGACGGTTGCATGATCACAAACGTACATACGCGTCTACGACGACCAACGCGCCGCGCTTAAACGCGTTTGATCAGCCGTGCATGACGGCCCACTCTTTCATGCTTCACTCAAATTGTTGACTTGCCCCTGATGCTCAGGCACTCACGTGGCTTCTATTTTTTAAGGATACGTCCATGATCCCTTCTGTTTTGCCAACCTATTCCCGTGCTCCGCTTTCCTTTGTCAAAGGTGAAGGCAGCTGGTTGATCGAAGCAGACGGTCGACGTTTTTTGGACCTTGGCGCTGGCATTGCGGTGAACGCGTTGGGGCATGCCCATCCCAAGCTGGTTGAGGCACTGACGACGCAAGCGGGTGCGCTTTGGCATGTGTCCAACCTTTATCACATCCCTCAGCAGGAAAAACTGGCGGATCTGCTGGTCGAGCATACATTCGCGGATACGATGTTCTTCACGAACTCTGGTACCGAAAGCTGTGAACTGGCCGTCAAAATGGCGCGTAAATACTGGTTTGATAAGGGCCAAGCGGATCGCACAGAAATCATCACGTTCGACGGCTCTTTCCACGGTCGTTCCTCCGCGGGCATCGCGGCGGCTGGGTCTGAAAAGATGACCAAAGGGTTTGGTCCGTTGCTGGGTGGGTTCAAACATCTGCCATGGAATGATCACGACGCGCTGACGGCGGCGATCACGGATCAAACTGCTGCGATCATGATTGAACCTGTGCAAGGCGAAGGCGGTATTCGCCCGCTTCCCGATCAATGCCTCAAGGGCCTGCGCGATCTATGTGACGAACACGGCATCCTGCTTATCTTGGACGAAGTGCAATGCGGCGTCGGACGGACGGGCAAGCTGTTCGCGCATGAATGGGCAGGGATCGAGCCTGACATAATGATGGTCGCCAAAGGCATCGGCGGCGGCTTCCCTCTTGGCGCGGTGCTTGCCACAGAAAACGCGGCAAGCGGGATGACGGCTGGCACACATGGCTCCACATACGGCGGTAACCCCCTTGGTTGCGCCGTTGGTGCGGCGGTCATTGAAACGATCGCTGATCCTGACTTCCTTGCAGATGTGTCCCGTCGTGCAGGTGCGCTGCGCCAAAGCCTTGAAGGGCTGATTGCGCAGCACCCTGACGTGTTTGAAAGCGTTCGTGGAACTGGCCTCATGCTAGGCCTCAAATGCAAAGCAACGAACATCGATGTGGTAAACGCTGGCTATGACAACCAAGTCATTACAGTGCCCGCCGCAGACAACGTGATCCGCCTGCTACCCGCACTGAACATCACCGAAGAAGACATTGCCGAAGCGACAACTCGCCTCAGCGCCGCTGCCTCCCAAGTTGAGGCCGCGTCTTAGTCTTCTCCTTTTAAAAATACCCCGGGGAGCGCGAGGGGCTGGCCCCTCGCACCCTCATTTGAAAAGTAAAAATCCATGAACCATTTTCTCGATATCCATAAAACCAATCCAAACGATCTGAACACGATCATCACCCAAGCCCGCACCATGAAGGACGCGCGTGTTGGTTTGCCCAAGGCAACGCTTGACGCAGAGCAGCCGCTTGCAGGTCACATGGTTGCGCTGATCTTTGAAAAACCGTCCACCCGCACGCGTGTGTCTTTTGATGTTGGCGTGCGTCAAATGGGCGGTGAAACCATGGTACTGTCCGGCTCTGATATGCAGCTTGGTCACGGCGAAACTATCGCCGACACTGCGCGGGTTCTGTCGCGGTATGTGGACCTGATCATGATCCGTACGTTTGATGAAAGCGTGCTGCTTGAAATGGCGGAATACGCGGATGTGCCCGTGATCAACGGTCTGACTGATCGCACGCATCCCTGCCAGATCATGGCGGATGTCATGACCTATGAGGAACATCGCGGACCCATCAAAGGCAAAAAAGTTGTGTGGTGCGGGGATGGCAACAATGTTTGCGCGTCGTTCTTACATGCCGCTGGCCAGTTTGGCTTTGACATGGTGTTCACAGGACCAAAGCAACTTGATCCAGAGGATGAATTCATCGGTCTTGCGCGCAAAGTGGGCGTGAGCATCAGCATTGAGCGGGATGCACATAAAGCGGTCGAAAACGCTGATCTGATTGTCGCGGACACGTGGATTTCCATGCATGACAGCCAATCCGCGAAAGAGCGCCGTCATAACATGCTGCGCCCTTATCAAGTGAACGAAGACTTGATGGCAAGCGCAAAACCGGATGCATTGTTCATGCATTGCCTGCCCGCACACCGCGAAGAAGAAGTGACAAGCGCCGTTATGGATGGTCCGAATTCCGTGATCTTTGACGAGGCTGAAAACCGTTTACACGCGCAAAAGGCGATCATGCGTTGGTGTCTGGAAAAGTAGCCAAATGGCGGCGATCAATCGGCTAGAAAGATGGTCGTCAGTGTTCCGTCAGACCCTTGAAGATAACCGATTCCGCCGACCTCGTCCGGGATGCCAGCGGTGTTGAGACCGAAGAACCGCCCAATCGCGGTTTGCTGAGTGTTTTCAGAAACAATCTCGACAAGGGTGCCATTGTTCAATGTCGTGATCGCGCCACCTGAAAAGGTATTGCCGAACACGCGCATACCGCTGATTTGCACAGAGTTGAAGCCGATATTGGACGACACGCCTGTCTCGCGATTCGTGATTGTGTAGCTGTCCACGCTCACATCGATATTTCCACTCGCAAAATCGGCGGTTATTTTCGAGGTCCCGTTCTTCAGGTCGAAGTTGGACGTGCCTTTGGAATAACTGCCCTGCGCTTTGCCGTTGAAAACTGCGCTGCCTGTGCTGGGCATGTCTGGTTCGCTGGTTACAACACCGTAAATTCCCGTAGCCACATAAGGTTGGTCCGAAATGATGTAGGTTTGTGAATAGGCGCGGGCGTAATCGTAGTTGCCTGTGAAGCCTTGGGCGGGCGTGGAAAAGAGCGTTGAAACCCCGTCCGTTAGCAATCCATTTGCTGTGTAGCCATTCGGGTCGATCAAAGTATATGTGCCGTCATTCAGCGTTGTTGCGCCACTCGCGTGGTCCAGCGTTCCCGATGATGTGGTCAGCGTGACACGTGTTGGAACTGTCTGTAATTTGAGCGCAACGCCACCAAGTGTGCGGGTTGTCGTGGCTGTCGTCTTGCTCGCAAGCGGGAGGTAGTTGGGATCGTTTGTGACGCCACCCGTCGTGCGGGTGCTGTCGAGGGGCGTGCAGGCTATGGTTCCCAGCGTGGCACTAAGGGTCGCAACAAGGCCGGCGATAAAACGCGAATTTTGGGTCATTGGGCAATCCTAACGCAATCGTAGCCTTCAGCTTGGTCGCAAAACCCCGCGAGAACTAGAGATTCGCTTGGTTTATTTCAGCGCTTGGCGGCAATGCGCTTAGCTTGCGAACCAAAACAGGATGCTAAAGATCAGTGCTGACATGAAGGCTGCGGCTGGAACTGTAATCACCCATGCAGCAACGATCGTCATGAAGTGCGAGCGTCTAACCAATTTGCGGCGGCGACGTTCGATGGGTGCAATGATTTTTGCCTCTGGCACGGTGCCCGATAATTTGCGCAAACGGCGCTCCATATGCCATTCGCGGTAGAAACCGACGCCAAAGATACCACCAACCGCAATGTGCGTCGAACTGACGGGTAGGCCCAACCAACTGGCAACGATCACGGTGATGGCTGCAGACAAGGCAACGCAATAGGCGCGCATGGGGTTTAGCTTAGTAATCTGGCTGCCAACCATGCGAATCAGCTTTGGTCCGAACAGGAACAGGCCGAATGAAATGCCGAACGCACCAATCACCATGACCCACATCGGGATCGCGACCTTGGACGAAAAGTCGCCAAATTCGGACGCATGGACGATTGCGGCTAATGGGCCAACCGCGTTGGCAACATCGTTGGCACCATGTGCAAAGCTAAGCAGAGCAGCGGAGAATACCAGCGGAATGCCGAAGAGAACCTTCAGCGATTTGTTGCGGTTTTCTAGGCCGATGGACTGACGGATGATCAATGGCCGTGTGATGAAATAGGTCGCGATGCCCAGCGCAAGGCCGATCAAAAGCGCGGTCTGGATGTCGATTTTGACGATCCGCTTGAGGCCTTTCATGGATAGATATGTCGCGAAAACGCCAGCCATAATGGCGACAAGGATCGGAACCCACACGCGCGCGGCTGCAATTTTATCGTCGCGGTAGATGATCTTGTGCTTGATCAAAGCAAGGAACATTGCAGCAAACAAACCGCCTAGAACGGGTGAAATGATCCAGCTGGCCGCAATCGTGCCCATGGTTGGCCAGTTCACGGCAGACAGACCCGCCGCTGCGATACCCGCGCCCATGACACCACCCACAACAGAGTGCGTCGTCGAAACGGGGGCACCAAGGAACGTCGCAAGATTTACCCAGACAGCAGCACTAATCAGGGCGGCCATCATGGCCCACATAAAGACTTGTCCGTCTTCAACGGCTTTTGTGTCGATAATGCCTTTGGAAATGGTCGAAACTACATCGCCTCCTGCCAAAAGTGCGCCTGCACTTTCGCACACAGCGGCAATCGCAATGGCACCGCCCATGCTAAGCGCGTTTGCGCCCACGGCTGGACCCATGTTGTTGGCCACGTCGTTGGCACCGATGTTGATCGCCATATAGGCACCAACGGCGGCTGCGGCGGCAACGATCAGTGATCCTTCACTGCCCCCAAACCAAATGATTGCGATGAGAAAGGCCAATAAAATAAAGGCGAATGCGATTCCAAGTCCGACCATGGGACGCGCGACATAGTTTGTCGCCATCTCCAATTGGCCGATCCGGTTAAGATCGCGGTCCAGTGTTTTCCATTGGCTACCTAGGGGATCTTTGGCCATTGCATTCTCTCTCACCCGTGCAAACGTTGCCAAGCGGGTAGTGATCAAAACCGCTCAAGACAAGTGATTCATCGCGTGCGCTTTGATTTTTTAATGTAAGCGATGTGCGTTTAGAAGCTGCGCAGGATATCTTGCAGGCCGGGTTCATCAACCAGATCGGCCGCTTCTGCGGGGCTCACCCACTTGCGCGTGCGCTCGGAGGCTTCTGGGAACTCGTCCTCAAGGTGATCGACCTCGATTGCGTAAACTTGGGTTTCGCAAGAGACCGTGCCGCCTTCGTCCATTCGCTTTTCATAGTCGTATGTGCCGATGGGATCAGGGTTAATGTTCGCGGGTTTAACGCCAGCTTCTTCCCATGCTTCTTGGGCCGCGGCTGAATTTGCGTCCAAACCGTCGATGGGCCAACCCTTGGGCAAGATCCAGCGTTTGGTTTCGCGGCTTGTGATGACAAGAACTTTGCGGTCCGCGCCGTTGCCTTGGTAGCAAACTGCGGCAACTTGCACGCGGTTGGGGCGTTGAATGAGAGGTTGAACCACCTCTGCCCATGCTTTTTTCAGAAATCCTACCATAGCCTGCCTGCCCTTCTTTTCTTGCTTTTAGGCGTTCTTAGTTAACAGGTTGTTCAAAATATACAAATTTTTAGCGGGATCGCTTTTTAGCGCGCAGTGTTGGATCGGCTTCGCGCGGGTTTTCTGGCCAAGGATGTCGGGGGTAGCGACCGCGCATATCTTTGCGCACATCTGCGTAGGAGGTGTCCCAGAACGCAGGGATGTCAGTCGTGGTTTGAACGGGGCGACCAGCGGGTGACAAAAGCGTGACGCGCAAAGGTTGACCTGCGACTATGGGATGAACGGTCGTGCCGAACATTTCTTGTAAGCGCAGTTCGATTTCGGGTTGGCCGTATTCGTAGTTCACAGGAATGCGCCGTCCCAGCGGGGTTTCCACGTGTGAAGGTGTTGCGGCCTCAAGGCGTTGCACTTGATCCCACGTTAGGATCGATTTCAACGGCTCCAAGTAGTTGAGCGCCTTAAGGTGTTGCGCAGTTTTTACGCCGCTCAAATAGGGCAGCAGCCAGTGTTCGGCGGTTTCGAGCAGGGCCTCATTAGAGAGATCGGGAAGATCTTCGCCAGACTTGCGTACCAGATCAACGCGTGTGCGAAAGCGTTCCTCGGCAGGGGACAGGTTGATCCCCAATATCTGCACGCCGTCTAACATTGCGCGCGCAATGGCGTCGGGAGGGGCATCTTTCCAGAGGCGTTCGTCTAGGATCAAGGACCCCAGTTTTTCGCGGCTATACGCAATCACGCGGCGTTCGCGTTTGGACCATGCACATTCATTGATCCATTCGATTTGATCCCCAAACAGCGCATGAATTTCGCTCAGGTTAATCTGCGCGGCTTGGCGGATGCGGGCCTCACGTGGGTTGCCGTCTGTATCGGTGACGACGATGAAAGGCGCGTTTCCGAGGACGTCGCCCTCGTCCATCACAGCGCCTTTTCCGCCAGACAGCACATAGCGCGGTGCATCGCCTTTGCGGCGTTGACCGATGCGATCAGGGTAGGCGAGGGCGGTCATTGCGCCGAGGCTGAGCTTTTCGTTTGTACCCGTGGGCGCGAGCTTTTTCAGGCGTTTGATTTCTTGGGTGATGCGTGCGGAGGAATCTTTGGGAAGGCGTTTGTCATAGAGTGCGCGAAGTCGCAGGGACAGATCAGACCCCGTGCCGCGCCCCATGGGATCACGTTCGTTGAGCATCGCGGCAACATCAGCGGCTTGGGGGCCAGCGAGGGCAAGCATGTGACCAAGGCGCGGGTGGAGTGGCATCTTGGATAAGGTTTGCCCGTGCTTGGTGATGCGATTGTCTTTTGTCAGCGCGCCAAGGTTTTGCAGGAGATTTTGAGCATCACTTAGTGTCGTCGGTGTTGGTGGCGTGAGGAACGGTAGGTCTTCGGGCGGCGCGCCCCATAGGGCGAGTTCCAGCGCGAGGCCGGTCAGATCGGCGGTTTCAATTTCAGCAGGCGCAAAGGCGGGCAGGGTGCCAGTCGCGGCCTTGGCCCAGAGTTTGTAGGCCGTTCCAGCGGCGACACGCCCTGCACGACCTGCGCGTTGCGTGGCCTCTGCGCGCGAGGCGCGTTCGGTGACAAGACGCGACATGCCTATGCCCGGATCAAAGCGCGCGCGTCGGGCAAGGCCGCTATCAACGACTGTGCGGATGTCTTCGATGGTCAGCGACGTTTCCGCGATGGAGGTGGCAAGGACGAGTTTACGTTTGCCATCGGTTTCAGGCTGGATCGCGGCGCGCTGGTCTTGGAATTTCATCGCGCCGTAAAGCGGACGCAGTGCGACGTTGGGGGCTATACGTTTAGCAAGCAGGGCTTCGGTTCTGCGAATTTCACCCTCACCGGGAAGGAAGGCGAGGATGCCACCTGTCGTATCCTGCAATGCGGTTTCGATCAGGTCGGCCATGCCCGCCTCAAGGCTGCGTTCTTTGGGCATGGGGCGAGGGAGGAAGATGGGTTCGACAGGAAAACTGCGACCTTGGGACGTGATGATTGGGGCGTCGCCAAGCAGGGCCGCGACGGGGGCGGCGTCTAATGTGGCGGACATGACGATGATGCTAAGATCTTCGCGCAGTGCTGCACGGCATTCGATACACAGCGCGAGGCCGAGATCGGCGTTGAGGGAGCGTTCGTGGAATTCGTCGAATATGACCGCGCCGATGCCTGTGAGTTCCGGATCAGTCTGAATGATGCGTGTGAGAATGCCCTCGGTCACGACTTCTATACGGGAGTTCGGACCGATTTTGCGTTCGCCGCGCATGGCGTAGCCAACGGTTTCCCCGACAGGTTCCCCGAGTTGCGATGCAAGGCGTTCAGCAGCGGCGCGCGCGGCAAGGCGGCGGGGTTCTAGCATGACGATCTTGCCCTGAACGTCGTCTGATTTCAGAACGGCCAGTGGAACGCGTGTGGTTTTACCAGCACCAGGAGGCGCTTGGAGCACAGCCATGCCGCGCGCTTTGAGAGCGCTGAGGAGGTCGGGCAGGACCGCGTCTATGGGGAGTGCGTCGTTCATAGGCTACATATCGTTCAAAGTGCGGGGGTAGACAACGCCCGCGTGCTCGGGGAAAACCTGTGCGTGACAGACAAGGGGCCTGACATGGATATCCAAACGCTTGCGAGTGCGGTGCAGAACGGTGATCGACGTGCCTTGGCGCGCGCGATCACGCTGGTGGAAAGCGCGCGCGCGGATCATCGTGTGCAAGCCGCCGAACTGTTGGAGTTACTGGCGGCGAGCGGTCGTCAAGCGCTGCGCGTTGGTCTGTCTGGGACACCCGGTGTGGGGAAATCCACGTTTGTCGAGAGTTTCGGGATGATGTTGCTCTCGCAAGGCTTGCGCGTTGCGGTTCTGGCTGTTGATCCGAGTTCGACGCGCTCTGGGGGGTCTATTTTGGGTGATAAGACGCGCATGGATCGTCTGGCGCGGGAGAAAGCGGCGTTTATTCGTCCCTCGCCTTCGCAGACCCATCTTGGTGGTGTTGCGCGGCGTTCGCGCGAAGCGGTGGCCGTGTGTGAGGCCGCTGGATTTGATGTGGTGTTGATCGAAACGGTTGGTGTCGGGCAATCTGAGACGGTTGTTGCGCAAATGGCGGATTTGTTCGTTTTGCTTTTGGCACCCGCGGGCGGCGATGAATTGCAGGGCGTGAAGCGCGGGATCATGGAAATGGCGGATCTGATTTTGGTGAACAAGGCGGACGGGGATCTGAAGCCTGCTGCGACGCGCACGATGGCCGATTATGCGGGGGCTTTGCGGTTGCTGCGCAAACGCGCGCATGATCCTGATGGGTTTCCGAAGGCGATGGCTGTGTCTGCGCTGGAAGAGAGTGGTTTGGCGAAGGCGTGGGACGAGATGAACGCGCTGGTGGATTGGCGTCGCTCGGAAGGGTTTTTTGCGGGCACGCGGGCCGAACAGGCGCGTTTCTGGTTTGAAGAAGATGTGCGCCAAGCGATGCTGGCGCGTTTGCGTGATGCTGGACCTTTGCGGGATGCGATGGATGCCTTGGGAGGATTGGTTGCGCGCGGGGATGTAACGCCCGCGCTGGCGGCGCAGCGGATGCAGGATTTGTTGAAAGGTTGAGCGGGGGCTAGCCCCCGCACCCCCAGAGTTTATTTGGAAAGATGAAGGGTTGAGCTAGTCTGTGAGTTTGCGTGCGTCGCGTGCGAGCAGGGCGACGAAGCCTGCAATCATATCGTTGCTTTTGGGGTTGGATGCGTTGCCATCGAGGGCGCGTTTTAGCACGCCTTGGACAATCGCAAGGAAGCGGAAGTAGGAAAACACGAGGTAGAAGTTCCAATTATCTGGAACTTTTGTTCCGCGTCGTTCGCAGTATTTGGCGACGTATTCTGCCTCGGACGGGATGCCGAGGCTTGTGCGATCTAGACCTGCGAGACCTTTGAATTCGGCGGCGTTGGGCAAGCGCCAATGCATGCATTGATATGCGAGGTCTGCAAGGGGGTGGCCAAGTGTGCTGAGTTCCCAATCAAGCAGAGCTAGGATTTGAGCGCTGTCTTTGGCGTAGATCATGTTGTCTATGCGGTAATCGCCGTGCACGATTGCGCTGGCGCCGTCATCGTCGGGCATGTTTGCGGTGAGCCAGTCCATGATGCGATCCGCATCGGGTAGGTTTTGTGTCTCGGCGGCTTTGTATTGCCCGGACCAGCGCGAGACTTGGCGTTCGAAATAGTTGCCAGGCTTTCCGTAATCGCCAAGGCCGATGGATGCGGGATCGACGGAGTGAAGCGCTGCAAGGGTGGCGTTCATCGAATCGTAGAGTGCGGCGCGTTCGGGCTTGGAGATTTCGGGTAGGGCTGGATCCCAGAGGATGCGACCGTCGAGGTATTCCATTACGAAGAACTGCGTGCCCATTGGGCTGGTGTCATCCGTAAGGTGCAGCATTTTGGGAACGGGGACGTTTGTTCCGGCCAAGCCCTGCATCACGCGGAATTCGCGATCTACGGCGTGGGCTGATTTCAGGAGTTTGCCGGGTGGTTTTGCACGCAGCACATATTTCGAGGCACCTGAGGTGATCAGGTAGGTTGGGTTGGATTGGCCGTCAGAAAATTTGTCGACACTATCCAGCGTGCCAAAGCCGTTAACGTTTTCTTGTAAATAGCGTTGTAATTCGGCGTGATCGTATGTGTGCATCGCGTTACGTTCCGTCAGAGGGCATGGACAAGCTTCCCAACAGTAAGCAATCCTTTCGACAAGCCCACAACAGTTACCTTGCGATAGGACGCCCCCGAGATGAGCATGAACCTAGGCCTGAACCCGATCCATGCGCCGCTGTTGCAGCGCGTACGTGACATGATCCGCGACGAGATCACGCCGCTTGAAGAAGAATACCATGTCGAGATCGGCAAGGGGGATCGCTGGACGTACACAGAGCGGCAGGCGGAAATCCTTGAGGGGTTGAAGGCCAAAGCGAAAGCGTCGGGGCTTTGGAATTTCTGGCTGACCGATAGTGATAAGGGGTTTGGCCTGACCACTGTGGATTACGCGTATTTCGCCGAAGAGATGGGACGTACACCGCTGGGGGCTGAGGTTTTCAACTGTGCGGCACCTGATACGGGCAACATGGAAGTGTTTGAGCGTTACGGCACAGACGCCATGAAAGAGCGTTGGTTGATGCCGCTTTTGGAGGGTGAGATCCGCTCGGCGTATTTGATGACAGAACCTGATGTGGCGAGTTCGGATGCCACCAACGTGTCGCTGTCATGTGTGCGGGACGGTGATGACTATGTGTTGAACGGTGAAAAATGGTGGGCCAGTGGGGCGGGGGATCCGCGCTGTAAGGTCTATATCGTTATGGTGAAAACGGGCGATGACAACGCCCCAAAGCATCAGCGCCATTCGATGATTGTTGTCGAGGCTGGTAGCAAGGGCATCGAAATTCTGCGTCCTATGCAGGTTTATGGCCATGATGATGCGCCACATGGGCATATGCATATTCGCTTTACAGATGTGCGTGTGCCTGCGGAACAGATGCTTTTAGGCGAAGGGCGTGGGTTTGAGATTGCGCAAGGGCGCCTTGGGCCTGGGCGTATTCACCACTGCATGCGCTCAATCGGACAGGCAGAATCGGCGTTGGAGATGATGTGCAAGCGTTCGTTGGAACGCGAGGCATTTGGTAAGCCATTGGCGCAGCTTGGTGCCAATTTTGATATCATTGCCGAGTGTCGTATGGACATCGAACAAGCCCGTTTGATGTGCCTGAAAGCGGCTTGGATGATGGATAAAGGCGATGGACGCGCGGCTGCGCCCTATATTTCGCAGATCAAAGTTGTTGCCCCGAATATGGCGCTGAAAGTGATCGATCAAGCGGTGCAAATGTTTGGTGCACAAGGAATTTCCCAAGATACGCCGCTTGCGATTGCATGGACGTGGCAGCGCGCACTTCGCTTTGCGGATGGTCCTGACGCGGTGCATCGTCGTCAAGTTGCGCGTGCTGAGTTGAAAAAATACACACAAGAGCGCATGTAACGCGCCTGATCGCCCCTGAATCGCTTGACGCCTATTGGATATCACCCTAAGACCCGCCAAGAGATTTACATGCGCTCGTGAGAGCCGCACCCATTTTTTGTCTGCAGGGATTCGCCTTGCACCAAATGAACACGAGGAAATGCCCATGGCTCGCCGCTGCGAATTCACAGGAAAAGGCCCGATGTCGGGTAACAACGTAAGCCACGCTAAGAACCGTACACGCCGTCGTTTCTTGCCGAACTTGAATGATGTAACACTTCAATCCGAAATCCTCGGTCGTGGCATCAAGTTCAAGATCTCTGCAGCAGCATTGCGCACCGTTGACCACCGCGGTGGTTTGGACGCGTTTTTCGCGAAGTCCAAAGATGACGAACTGTCTGACAACGCGTTGAAAGTGAAAAAAGAAATCGCGAAAGCACAATTGGCAGCTGCCTAAGCTTTTACGACTGTCTTAAAGTTTTGCGCCTCGTAGCTTATGCTGCGGGGCGCTTCTTTTTGTCCGTTGATCCCCGGTGGGGACAGGATTAAGCCATATAGCATGATCCGCTTGTCCAATACCCTTGGTTTTTTTCTGGCTGCGCTTATCGTGCTGACGGCACAAAGCGCCGCGATCGCGCGTACGATGCCGGATGCGAGTGGGCAGATGGTTTTGTGCACGGGCAATGGCCCCGTGATGGTCTACCTTGATGAGCATGGTGAGCCCACAGCGCCACCACATTTATGCGCTGATTTTGCACTGTCGCTGATTCTCGATCTGGGTGTGACTGATGTTGTGTTTTCCGCGATGGGATCATGGGCGCATGAAGGAAATGCGCGCGTTGTTCCGCAGCGTGCGGTATTGGACCTTGGTACGCCAAATGCGCGCGCACCCCCTGTTTTGATTTTGGTTTAAGCATTCCATCCAAATATCAAAACTATGACGGAGAGACGTAATGTCGTTCAATTCCAAACTTTGGGCCACCGTATTGGCCGCGACCTTTGCAGTGCCTGCATTTGCAGAAGGCTTGATGATCAAAGATGCATATGCGCGCAGTGCCTTTGATGGCGCTAAAACGGGCGCAGCGTTTATGCAGATTATGAATCACGCAAATGAAGAGGATCGTTTGATTGCGGTTAGGTCTGACGTTGCTCAGAAGGTTCAGTTGCACACCCATGAGGATATGGGGGAAGGCGTTATGAAAATGATGCACGTTCCGGAAGGGTTTGCGATTCCTGCGGGTGGCACACGTGCGCTGTCGCGGGGGGGCGATCATGTGATGTTGATGGGGCTGACCCGAAAGTTGATCGATGGTGGCGCGATTGAGATGACTTTGGTTTTTGACAAGGCGGGTGAAATCGTTGTGCAGATTCCCGTTGATCGTGAACGCCAAGATCACGGTGTGGTGACGCATGGTGACATGGACCATTCTGAGGGTAGCGCCGACAAGTAGCGTTGCAAAGGTGGGGGCTAACCCCCCGTCCAGTCATAGATTGGCCTCACCCCAGAGTTTATCTGGAAAGATGAAGTGTGGCGGTGTGGCGTTGACAAGCCTAAGGCCAACGCGAGAAAGTTCGGTATGAGAACAAATGCTGATCTGCCAATTCTATATTCGTTTCGCCGGTGTCCTTATGCGATGCGGGCGCGGCTTGCGATTGCGAGTGCGCGCCAAAGTGTTGAACTGCGTGAGATAAGTTTGAAAAACAAACACGGTGCGTTTTTGAAGGTTTCGTCCAGCGGTACGGTGCCGTGTTTGGTGACGGATCAGGGCACCTTAGATGAAAGCTTGGATATTATGATCTGGGCATTGGAACGCAATGATCCCGACGGCTGGTTAGACATGCCAGACGCGGGCGGGGACCTAATTGCGCTGTTTGATGGACCGTTCAAAGATGCGCTGGATCGCACGAAATATGCTGTGCGGTTTGAGGGAAGTGATCCGTTGGCACAGCGCGAGATTGCGCATGGGGTTTTGGCCGAATTAGAGGCGTCTATGGGGGATTGGATATTCGGTTCTGCCAGTCTCGTTGATTTCGCGATATTGCCGTTTGTTCGGCAATTCGCAAACATTGATCGCGCCATGTTTGATGCGCAGCCTTGGCCTAAAGTGCAGGCATGGTTGGATCGTTTCATGTGCTCAGACGCGTTTGTTCAAATCATGGACAAACATGCGTTTTGGGATGCGGAGGATGCACCAATTGTTTTCCCGAAGACGGTTTAGGTTTTTAGGAACACATCTGCTGCGCGCGTAGGCCAAATTCTTTGTAGCGCAGCCAGAATTTTTCATGGCTTGCACGGTCTGATTGGCGAATCTCTTGCGAGCGATGCGGATCCTTAAAGAAGGTTGCGGCCAA
>Ga0233426_10001648_pt1 | contig 19906 bp, 21 predicted proteins | sample SI_118_April2016_6_FD_179875 | JGI IMG/M metagenome (GOLD analysis project Ga0233426, IMG submission 179875) | Seawater microbial communities from Saanich Inlet, British Columbia, Canada - SI_118_April2016_10_MG | ecosystem: Environmental > Aquatic > Marine > Inlet | place: Canada: British...
TCGTGTACCAGATCGAGATCGGCCTGTTGTTTATCACACTCATTGCTCTTGGACCGCTGGTGCGGGCGAAGGGCGTTGGCACACATAATCCGCAAACGCTTGAACTGACGGATTTTCCTACATGACCTACAAAGGAGACGACCATGCTTGGCACTGAATTTTTCGGCAACTTTGATCTGGCAAGCGCTGCGATCTGGATGTTTTGGATCTTTTTCGCATTGCTGATTTACTATCTTCAGACAGAGAACATGCGCGAAGGCTATCCTTTGCAAACCGATGATGGCTCCGAGGCACCTAACCAAGGGCCGTTCCCTGTTCCAAGCGATAAGACATTCCTGCTGCCGCATGGTCGCGGTGAATTGACTGTTCCATCAGGACAACGCGGTGATCGTGACAATCTTGCTTTGGAAGCAACGTCAATCGCAGCTGGATCGCCTTTCGTACCAACTGGCAATCCAATGCTGGACGGTGTTGGACCCGCGTCATGGGCCCCACGTATGGATCATCCAGAACTGGATGCCCATGGTCACGTGAAGATCAAAGCGATGACGAATTTGCCTGATTTTGCGGTTTCTGCGGGTCGTGATCCACGCGGCAAAGTGGTTGTTGCTGGCGACGGCGAAGTCATTGGCCGCATCACAGACATGTGGATTGATGTACCAGAGCAAATGGTGCGCTTCCTTACGATTGATGTGAACCCAGAGGGAAAAGGCAACACGCGTCTGATCCCGATGAACTTTTGCAAGATCGGCAACGATCGCGTGACGGTTCGTTCGATCTATAGCAGCCACTTCAAGGATGTTCCCACAACAGCAAGCGCGGATCAAATCACGTTGCTCGAGGAAGAAAAGATCATGGCCTACTACGGTGGTGGCACGCTTTATGCCGATCCAGCACGTAGCGAACCAAAACTATAAAAACTATCGACCGGGCTTTTCGCCAAGGCCCGGTCACTTCAAAGGGATAAAGATAATGCACCACGATGATTTCAAATTCGAACCTGTTCGCGGCCTTCCAGAAGCGCTGCCAAAAGACGAACATATTATTTGGCAAGGCAGCCCTGATCCGTTGCGTCTGGCTAAAGATGCGCTTGGCCTGAATTGGGTCATCGGATATTTCGTTGTTCTTGCAGCCGCACGTGTGATCGTGTCCACAGCGGATATGTCGCTGACGGCCGCAATGGCGATGGGTTTTCCCTTTTTGCTAGCTGGTGCTGTAACCGCGCTGATCCTAATCGGTGTTGCGACTGTCCAAGCGCGCAGCACAGTTTACACGCTGACCAACAAGCGCGTTTGCATGCGCATTGGCGCGGCCCTGACGATGACACTGAACCTGCCTTATGTTTGCATCGGCAATGCACAAGCGGCTGTTCGCAAATCTGGTCTTGGAACGATCACGTTCGAATTGATCGGTGAAACACGCCTGTCCTACTTGATGACATGGCCCCATGTGCGCCCTTGGCATATGCGCCGCACGCAGCCTGCGTTCCGCTCCATTCCAAACGCAGCACATGTTGCTGAGTTGTTCGCGGAAGCCGCCGAAACGCGTGTATCTATGCCAGTTGTAACGCCGATTGCAGAAGCACGTCACGCGCCCGCAAATGGCATTGCGGCGGAGTAGAGTACATGATGAACCCCTCAAGTTCGCTCGCCAATCAAATGAAACATCGCGACCGCGAAATGGTTCCAAAAACCCTCGTGCGTGCTATGTTTGCATTGATGATCGCCGCAACTGCTTTGGTTGGCTACGCAAGTTATACAAATCGCCCGGCTTTGGCTGTGGCACCCCATAGTGATATCATCCGCGAAGTGTCGATTACGCTGGATGGATCACGTAGCACGGGCGTTGCAGTTCTGGACACGCAGGGCAATCTGCTTGCGCGATCTAACGAGAACAAAAACGGATTTATCGACGTCATTTGGGTGTCGGTGATGCGTGAAAGACTACTGAACGATGTGCCCTCGAACGCGCCACTTCGCGTTGTGCGTCGTGAAAACGGACACGTCGCAATTTTAGACGATACGACCGGTTGGAAGATCGAACTAATCGGATACGGAAAAGACAATGTCGCAGCTTTCGCCAAGCTTCTCGACTGAACGACTTTAGCAAAAAGGGACAACAAACATGGGACTTCTGACCAGAACAAAAGAAACTGCCCCCTGCACCGTGACCATCTCTCATCGTTTTGAAGAGCTGTCGGCGCATGTGAAATTCAACAACGGGGCTGTCGTGAACCCTGGTGACACTGTTCAAGTGCAAGGCCCCGAGATCATGGCCGCCTACGGTGAACTTGTTGAAGAAGACCGCATCGCAACAATCATTCGCGCCTCCAAACTGGAACAGCTCTGGACGCGCGCCACGGGTGATTTCGAGTTCATGGAACTGTGCGAATTTTCCTTCTCCGAAGAGGTGTTGTCATGAACGCACCTACACATTCCGCATTCGCTGATACGGCTGAAGAAGCGATTGAGCTACAAGAAGCGCAAGGCGATCTGATGACCTCGGACAAAGCGACCGAGCAAGCAATGCAAAACACATTGCTGACCCCGCGCTTTTACACCACTGATTTCGCAGAAATGGACGCGCTTGACGTAACGCCCGTGCGCAAGGACTGGGATGATCTGATCGCAGAGATGAAATCAGACCCCAACAAGGGCCATTTCAAAAAGACCGACGAATGGAACGCCGATTGGGAAGGCATGGAGCCCAAGCTAAAAGCCGAGTTCATCGACTTTCTGATCTCTTCCTGCACGGCTGAATTTTCGGGCTGTGTGTTGTATAAAGAAATGAAGCGTCGTGGCTCTAATACGGACATCACCACACTGTTCCAACTAATGGCGCGCGACGAAGCACGTCACGCCGGTTTCATCAATGAAGCTTTGCGTGAAGCCGGCATTCGCGTGAACCTTGGCTTTCTGACACAGCAGAAGAAGTACACGTATTTTCGCCCAAAATTCATCTACTACGCGACCTACCTGTCCGAGAAGATCGGCTATGCGCGCTATATCACCATATTCCGTCACCTTGAGCAGCATCCAGACAAGCAATTCCACCCAATTTTTGGCTGGTTCCGCGAATGGTGCAACGATGAATTCCGTCACGGCGAAGCCTTTGCATTGCTGATCAAAACAGAACCAAAGCTGACTGAAACATTTATGAACAAGATTTGGATCAAGTTCTTTTTGACCGCTGTCTATTCCACGATGTGGGTACGCGATCATCAGCGTCCATTGTTTCATGAAGCGCTTGGTGTGGACGTGACTTGGTACGGGCAAGAAGTGTTCCGCAAAACGTCTGAAGGCACAAAGCAGATCTTCCCGTTCACGCTGGACATTGATCACCCACGCTGGCGTTCAAATCTGGATCGCATGGAAGCGGCCTCACGCCAGATTGCAGCCGCAAAAGAACGTGGTGGTCTTGGTGGATTTATCAGCCGTGTTAGCGGAATGGCCAAAGCGGCGACTGCGTTTGTGTCGGTCTTTACGATCCCTGCAATCAAGCATGTAGTCCCTGCAAGCACACGGATGGAGCCGACTTACTAATGTTCGCGTCACCCTGGATAGCAGCGATTTTCGCAATATTTTCCTGGTGGTTCTTCACCGGGATCATATTGCTGATCGTGCGCAGGGCAGATCGCGCAGGTGCGACGTCTCACAGAACATCAGTCGTTCTTAGCATTCCTCTGCTGGCACTTGGCATTGCTGGATTGGTCATTTCAGCCGCGTCCCTGACGGTGATGAATGTCTATCTGGCATTCTTTTCGGTTCTCTTGGTTTGGGGCTGGATCGAACTGGCGTTCCTTTCTGGGATCATCACAGGGCCAGAGCGTTCTGAGTGCCCTGACAAGCTAACAGGCTGGACGCGTTTCGTGCGTGCGTGGCACACACTTTCATACCACGAACTTCTGCTGCTTTGTGGTTTGCTTGTGGTAACGGTCATAACCACAGGGTCAGAAAACACATTCGGATTTTGGTCCTACTTCATTCTATTTGCAGCGCGCATTTCAGCGAAACTGAACCTGTTCTTTGGTGTTCCACGGATCAACACAGAATTCGTTCCAAAGCCGTTGCACCACCTAAAAAGCTACTTCCGCCAAGGCAACGTCACCGTCGCCTTCGTGATCGGCGTTACCTTTCTAAGTCTGGCAACCGCCTGCTTTGCAGAACGTCTAATATCAGCCGAAACCGCACCGATGGAGGCAGGCTTTACCCTGCTCTTCGCGCTTGCAGCTTTGGCAACCCTTGAACACTGGTTGATGGTAATACCATTGCCGGACGCGAAACTTTGGCGCTGGATGCTACCCGCGATGCCAACGACCTCTAAGACAGGACAGTCCCATGAACTTTGATGCACTTTTCAATGCCCAAATCGACGCTTTGAAAGAGGACGGCAACTATCGCTATTTCGCCGAACTTGAACGCAAATGTGGAAAATTCCCTCATGCTGCAAACCATCACGAGGGCAAAGTGCGTGACGTCACCGTTTGGTGTTCAAACGATTATCTTGGCATGGGTCAAAACCCGCTGGTGATTGATGCAATGTGCGAAGCAGTTCAGCGCACGGGCACAGGCGCAGGGGGCACGCGCAATATCTCTGGCACCAACCACGATCACCTATTGTTGGAAAACGAACTGGCCGATTTGCATGGTAAAGAAGCAGCACTTTTGTTTACATCCGGATACGTGTCCAACTGGGCCGCGCTTAGCACTTTGGGATCGCGTTTGCAGGACTGCATCATCCTAAGCGACGCGGGCAACCACGCATCCATGATCGAAGGCATCCGCCATTCGCGCGCGCGCAAAGTTTTGTGGAAGCACAATGACGTGGCAGACCTTGAAGCAAAGCTAAAAGAACTGCCCGCCAACGCACCCAAGATCATCGCATTTGAATCAGTCTACTCAATGGACGGCGATATTGCCCCAATCCGTGAGATCGTCGAAGTCGCCGAAAAATACGGCGCAATGACCTATCTTGATGAGGTCCACGGCGTTGGACTTTATGGCCCTCACGGTGGCGGTGTTGCCGAACAAGAAGGTCTGATGGATCGCATCACATTGATAGAGGGCACGCTTGGCAAAGCTTATGGCGTTGTGGGTGGTTACATCACTGGCTCTGTCGCGCTTTGTGATTTTATCCGCAGCTTTGCGTCGGGTTTCATTTTTACGACGGCCCTACCCCCTGCTGTTGCAGCGGCCGCACGTGCATCAATCATGCATCTCAAGCAATCGGGCGTTGAACGCGCACAGCATCGCGCCCAAGTTGCCAAGTTGCGCGCAGGTTTGGACGCCGCTGGAATCCCGCATTTGGCAAATGACAGTCACATCGTCCCTGTGATGATCAAAGACCCAGTGAAAACAAAAATGCTGGCAGATTATCTGATGGATGAATGGGGTATCTATGTGCAGCCCATCAACTATCCAACGGTTCCAAAAGGCACAGAGCGCTTGCGCTTCACGCCGTCACCTTTGCACACAGATGCAGACATCAACTATCTCGTGGAAGCGCTAACAAACCTCTGGAAACAATGCGCGATTGCGCATGATGTGACCCAAGAACGCGCTTAAAAGCCCTTAGAAAACAGAATGGTCGCCGCGTTCAATCGTGGCGTCATTCGCGATCACACTGGCATAGAAATCGAACAGGGTTTCAGTCCCCGTAGACGGTGTTATCTCTGCATCGTAGCAACCTGTTTCAGGGTCCATCACCAACATAGATTCGCGCGCGTAGTACCGCCCGATACACGCCAGCTCAGCTTTTTCAGCAACCTTTGCATTGAAAATGCCCACAAATTTCAACGCTTGGTAGATGACACTCATCATAGCGATGGGCACATGTTTGAATTTGGGCTTTTTACCCATCAATCGGAAGAGTTCGTTGCCTTGATCTAGCGGCGTAACCGCCTTCCCAGGGCCACCAACAGGCAGCACCTTATTGACGCACGCTGAATTTTCGATGCAATGCGCGATGAATTTCCCAAGATCATCATCGCTGATCGGTTTGCACGACGTCAGCGTTCCATCGCCGAAGACAAGAAAGGGTTTACCTGCGCGCAAACGCTCAATCTGTCCTGAGAGTGATTTGAAAAAAGCGGTTGGGCGCACAATGGTGTAGTTTAGGTCTGACCCTATGAGAGCGTTTTCGAATTCTAGTTTTGCATGCTGAAAGGGGAGTTCCGGTTTCTGAACACAGATCGCAGACAGTAAAATAAAGTGCGACACGCCCGAATTTTCAGCCAAAGCCAAGATGTTTAAATGGGCCAAATGATCGATCGCCCAAGCATCTTTGGTATTGCCTGTTCGCGACGCAAGGCACGAAATCACCACATCAAACTGCGCACCGTTAAATGCGTGTTGCAAATTATTTGCCGAACTGGCCACATCCGCAACAACCTGTTTCGTCTTTGTTGGAAAATCATCATTTTGCAACGTTCGGACCGCGCAGGTGACGTCATGACCAAGGGCTAAAAGCGCCTTTAACGTGCCACTGCCCGCTGTTCCTGTCCCGCCAAAAAGAAGGACCTTCACGGCTTAACCCTTTCGCCAATCGAAGAAACCGTCGCCTGCTTTTTCGAGCATTTTGGTGGCCATTTCGCGGCCTGCTGCGGGGCCGTCTTCGATGAGGGCGGTGACGTCGTCGGTGATTGCGTCCGATCCATCTGGGCGCAGGACTTCGCCGCGCAGGCGCATGGATCCGCCGTCTAGAATCGACAAACCCCCGATAGGCGTTTCGCAAGATCCGTCGAGTGCGGCGAGGAATGCGCGTTCGGCTGCAAGACGTTGACCCGTCGGACCATCGTGGATCGCCGCCAGCATATCAGCGCTGCGCATATCATCTACACGCCGTTCAATCCCGATCGCGCCTTGGGCGATTGCGGGTAGCATGTCCTCAACTTCGATCGCCGTGCGCGCCACCTCGTCCATCTTGAGACGGTTCAAACCCGCCATCGCAAGGAACGTCGCTTCGGCCACTTTATCACCCATTTTCTTCAAGCGCGTTTGCAAATTGCCGCGAAACTCCACCACGTTCAAATCCGGGCGCTTCAGCTTAAGTTGCGCTTGGCGGCGCAGGCTGGATGTGCCCACAACCGCGCCAACAGGCAGGTCGGCCAACGTCTTTGTGTTCATCGAAATAAACGCATCACGCACGTCTTCGCGCGGCAAATAAGTGTCGAGCAAAAGCCCCTCGGGCTGCGCAACGGGCATGTCTTTCATCGAATGAACCGCGATATCAATCGAGCCGTCCAGCATCGCTTGTTCAATCTCGCGCGTGAACAAACCCTTGCCGCCGATCTCTTTCAAAGGGCGATCAATGATACGATCGCCTGTCGTAGAAATCACCACGATATTGAACGCCTCAAACGGCAAATCAAAGGCACGCGCCAAACGTTCGCGGGTCTCGTAGGCCTGCGCCAGCGCAAGCGGCGATCCACGGGTGCCAATGTTCAAAGGATGGGTCGGGTTGGGCAATTCATATGTCATATCCTATCCCTAAACATGTAAACTTGCCCTGACAACTGTTGCGTCGGTCTCTTGTTCGCGTGCATAATAAGTTAACTCGAAATCCAAGGAAAACGGCTATGACGAAACCCAAAACGATCCTGCGTGCGCTGAGCGGTGAAACCCTGCCGACCCCTCCGATTTGGATGATGCGTCAAGCGGGGCGCTATTTGCCTGAATACAAAGCCACGCGCGCGCAAGCGGGTGATTTTTTGTCACTGTGCTACAATCCTGAACTGGCGGCCGAGGTCACTTTGCAACCCATTCGACGCTATGGTTTTGATGCGGCAATTCTGTTTGCGGACATCCTTTTGGTGCCCCAAGCCTTGGGTGCGGATCTTTGGTTTGTCACGGGTGAAGGCCCGCGTTTGTCGACCATTACAACGGATGCTGAACTGGCGAAACTCAAGCCTGCCGATGCGATCCATGATCATCTTGCGCCTGTTTATGAGACCGTGAAATTACTGGCGCGCGAACTTCCCCCCGAGACGACGTTGATCGGTTTTGCGGGCGCGCCCTGGACGGTTGCGACCTACATGATCGCGGGTCAGGGCACGCCGGATCAAGGCCCCGCGCACGCACTAAAAGAAGAGAATCGCGCAGTGTTTGATGGCTTGATTGAACGCATTACAGAGGCGACGATCCTGTATCTAAGTGCGCAAATCCAAGCGGGTGCGGAAGTCGTGAAGCTGTTTGATAGCTGGGCAGGATCGCTGCAAGGCGACGATTTCCTGCGCTATTCGATCGAGCCGATGCGCCGCATTACGGCTGCGATCAAAGCCGCCCATCCCGATGTTCCAGTGATCGCCTTCCCCCGTGGTGCAGGCGAGAAATATGTGGGACTACACCAGACAATCGGCGCGGACTGCATCGCGCTGGACGACGGCGTAAGTGCCGAGTGGGCCTCGCAAAACGTGCAAAACGGCGGATGCGTTCAGGGCAACCTCGCGTCCTCCCACATGGTCACAGGCGGGGACGCTTTGGTCTCCGAAACCAAACGCATCGTCAGCGCCTTCTCCAAAGGCCCCCAAATCTTCAACCTAGGCCACGGCATCACTCCAGACGCCAATCCCGAAAACGTGAAGCTTATGATTGATACTGTTAGGGAAGGGTAAAGCGTTACATATTTTTCCAATTTACGAAAATTTCGTAACTTTTTCTTGCGCAACGAAGGTTATCGGCTAACATGACCTAAACCACCCAAGAGGAATCTACTCCATGGAAGCCTTTATTTGTGACGGCGTACGCACGCCCATCGGTCGCTACGGCGGTTCTCTATCCTCGATTCGTACCGATGATTTAGCCGCTTTGCCGATCAAAGCGCTGATGGAACGCAACAATGGCGTCGACTGGGCCAAGGTGGACGAAGTCATTTATGGCTCTGCCAACCAAGCTGGCGAAGACAATCGCAACGTCGCGCGCATGGCTGCATTGCTGGCTGGCCTGCCCACGGATGTTCCCGGTTCCACTATCAACCGCCTCTGCGCTTCTGGCATGGACGCCGTTGGATTTGCCGCGCGCGGGATCAAGGCAGGTGACTATGATCTGACCATCGCAGGCGGTGTAGAAAGCATGAGCCGTGCGCCCTTTGTCATGCCCAAGGCAACGACTGCGTTTACCCGCGCCAATGAAGTCTTCGATACAACCATCGGCTGGCGCTTTATCAATCGCAAAATGAAAGAGGCGTACGGCGTCGATTCCATGCCTGAAACGGCTGATAATGTTGCCGCTGATTATGGCATCAATCGCGCCGATCAAGATGCGTTTGCCGCTGCATCCCAAGCCAAATGGGCCGCAGCCCACGCCGCTGGATATTTCGCAGATGAAATCGCCCCTGTGCATGTGCCCCAGCGCAAAGGCGATCCAATCGTCTTTGACACCGACGAACACCCGCGCGCAGGTACGACTGCAGAAAAGCTTGCTAAACTAAAGGGCATCAACGGCCTCAACATGACTGTCACCGCTGGCAACGCAAGTGGCGTAAATGACGGCGCGGCTGCTTTGCTGATCGGCTCTGACAAAGCGCTCTACAATAATTCACTGACCCCAATGGCTCGCATTGTAGGCATGTCCTCCGCTGGCGTTGCCCCGCGCATCATGGGCATCGGTCCGATCCCTGCCAGCCAAAAAGTACTGGCGCGCGCGGATCTTAACATTGAACAAATGGACGTGATTGAACTGAATGAAGCCTTCGCCAGCCAAGGTCTTGCCACCCTGCGCGCGCTTGGCGTTGCGGACGATGACCCCCGCGTGAACCCGCAGGGTGGCGCGATTGCACTGGGTCATCCCCTTGGCATGTCCGGCGCGCGTCTGGTTCTAACGGCGGCGCATCAATTGAAACGCACAGGCGGTCGTTACGCGCTGTGCACTATGTGCGTTGGTGTCGGCCAAGGCGCTGCACTTATCATCGAGAGGGTTTAACGCCATGTCCTCAAGTCACAAAGCGATAGGATAAAAACATGTATGCACAGATGATCAAATCCGAGGCGACGCTGGACGATCCAGAAAAGCTGGCCGCCTTCCAGGCGCGCATTGATGCGGGCGACAAGATTGAACCAAAGGATTGGATGCCAGAGGGCTATCGCAAGACCCTAATCCGCCAAATAGGCCAACATGCGCACTCCGAAATCGTGGGTCAGCTGCCAGAGGGCAACTGGATCACACGTGCACCAACACTGGAACGCAAGGCGATCCTCTTGGCGAAAGTACAGGACGAAGCTGGCCATGGGCTCTATCTGTATTGCGCCGCTGAAACGCTTGGCGTGACCCGTGATGAGTTAACCGAAATGCTGCTCGACGGTCGCATGAAGTATTCGTCGATCTTCAACTACCCGACACTAACATGGGCCGATATGGGCGCGGTTGGCTGGCTTGTCGATGGTGCTGCGATCATGAACCAGGTGCCTTTGCAGCGCACGTCTTTCGGCCCCTATTCCCGCGCAATGATCCGTATTTGCAAAGAAGAAAGCTTTCATCAACGTCAGGGCTACGACATCATGATGAAGATGGCGAACGGCACAGAGGCGCAAAAGCGCATGGCCCAAGACGCGTTGAACCGCATGTGGTTCCCGTCCTTGATGATGTTCGGCCCCTCCGATGCGGAATCTGTGCACTCCGAACAAAGCATGTCGTGGAAGATCAAGATGAACGGTAACGATGAGCTGCGTCAAAAGTTCGTTGACCAGACTGTTCCACAGGCAGAACTCCTCGGTCTGACCGTGCCCGACCCTGACCTGAAATGGAACGAGGCAAAAGGCGGTTATGATTTCACAGGCCCCGATTGGGACGAATTTTTCGACGTCCTGCGCGGCAATGGCCCATGCAACAAAGAACGCCTCGCCGCGCGCAACAAAGCGTGGGACGACGGCGCTTGGGTGCGCGAGGGTCTGATGGCCCACGCCGCAAAGAAACGTGCCAGCAAGATGGCGGCTGAATAGATGCAGCTAGCTGAACTCAATGTTGGCTATGCGCTCTACCCGCTTGATGATCCGCGCATGGCGGGCTTCATGGACAATCTCGACAAGCTGAATGCAATCGCAGAAAGCGCTGACGGCTATGTGTGGCGCATGAAATCCGACAGCGGCAATGCCACTGATCTGGATGTGCCGGGCGATGAACAGATGATCGCGAATATGTCGGTCTGGAGCGATGTTGCCAGCCTTGGCGATTACGTCTTTAACACGATCCACGCGCGGTTCTACGAAAAGCGTCCCGCGTGGTTTGAAAACATGACACGCCATCATTTCGTGATGTGGTGGGTCGAGGATGATCACATTCCAACGTTTGAAGAAGCGATGGAGCGCCTCGCGCATCTACAGGAACACGGATCATCAGATCACGCTTTTGGTTGGGACGCCGTCGATATGACAGCCTACCGCCAGTGCGAAATTGCAGCGGAGTAAACACATGAACAATGAATGGCCCCTTTGGGAAGTTTTCATCCGTGGGCAACACGGCATGTCACACCGTCATGTCGGCTCGCTTCATGCCGCAGACGAAGAAATGGCGATCAAGAACGCGCGCGATGTGTATACGCGCCGCAACGAGGGTGTCAGCATTTGGGTCGTCGCCGCGCACCACATCGCGGCCTCCTCCCCTTCTGATAAAGGCCCGCTCTATGAACCCTCAGAGAGCAAAGTCTACCGCCACCCCACTTTCTTTGACATCCCAGACGACGTGGGTGCCATGTAATGAGCACGCTAGATCCTACCTTCGAATTCCTGTGCCGCATGGGCGACAACGCGTTGATCCTTGGCCACCGCGTTTCTGAGTGGTGTGGCCACGCGCCCGTACTGGAAGAAGATATCGCGTTGGCCAACATCGCGCTTGATTTCATTGGCCAAACACAGATGTGGCTTGGCCTCGCAGCCGAGGTTGAAGGCAAGGGTCGCACAGCTGACGATCTTGCGATGTTGCGTGATGTTTGGGATTTCCGCTCTGCTTTGCTTGTCGAACAACCCAATGGCGATTTCGGCCAGACCCTGATGCGCCAATTCCTGTTCGACACATGGCATTTGTTGATGTTGCAAGGCCTCACCAAATCGTCCGAGCCCCGTATAGCAGAGATCGCGGCGAAAGCCGTGAAAGAAGTACAATATCACGTGGAACGCTCTGGCGACACTGTGATTGGCCTAGGTGACGGCACAGAACTCAGCCACGCCAAGATGCAAGCCGCGCTTGATCTGATGTGGCCCTATGTCGGTGAATTGTTCGCGCCAGACGCTGTTGACGACGCAATGCTGGCCGCGGGAATTGCCCCCGATTTAACAGAACTGCGCATCGCCTTCGACGCGCAAGTCGCTGCCGTGATGGCAGAGGCAACCCTAACAATTCCTGACAGTCGTTTTGCCCACAAAGGCGGCAAAAGCGGGTTCCAGCACACCGAACACTTGGGTCATTTGCTCACCAATATGCAATGGCTGCAACGGGCTTATCCCGGAGCGACTTGGTAGGATGCAGCCCGAGATCGCACAAATTTGGGAGTGGCTTGACCAAGTGCCAGACCCAGAGATCCCTGTGATCTCTGTTGTTGATCTTGGCATCGTGCGCGGCGTTGCATGGGATGGCGATACGCTCGAAGTTGCAGTGACACCGACCTATTCAGGCTGTCCTGCCACCTCGATCATCTCGCTTGATATCGAAACTGCGATGATCGATCGCGGTATTGCGAAGACGCGGATCAAGACACAACTCTCGCCCCCTTGGACCACCGACTGGCTGTCTGACAAAGGTCGCGCCAAGCTGGAAGACTACGGCATTGCCCCCCCGCGCACCGCAGGCGGCCCCGAACGCTGCCCCCTTTGTAAGTCCGAAAATGTGACCCGAATTAGCCAATTTGGCTCTACGCCGTGTAAGGCGCAATGGCGCTGCACAGACTGCCTTGAGCCATTCGATTATTTCAAATGTATCTAAAGAGGCCCTGAATATGGCACGCTTTCATCCGCTCAAAGTGACCGAAGTCCGCAAGACCATTCGCGACGCTGTTGTCGTGTCCTTGGAACCTGCGAACGCGGATGATTTCGACTTCATCCAAGGGCAGTATCTGACATTCAAACAGGACATTGAAGGCACGGAAATTCGCCGCTCTTATTCGATCTGCGCGGGCAAAGACGATGGCATCCTTCAGGTCGGTATCAAGAAGGTTGATGGCGGTGCGTTCTCAACTTGGGCCAACGAAAACCTTGCCCCTGGCATGACGCTGGAAGCGATGCCGCCAATGGGCAATTTTCACACTGCAATAGATCCTAAGCAGGGCAAAACCTATCTTGGCTTTGCGGGCGGGTCTGGCATTACGCCTGTCCTTTCGATCTTGAAAACAACGCTGATGCGCGAACCAGACAGCCGCTTTACCCTAGTTTATGCGAACCGCGGCGTGAACACGATTATGTTCCGCGAGGAATTGGAAGATCTCAAGAACAATTACATGGGTCGCTTGAACGTGATCCATATTCTTGAATCCGATGCGCAAGATATTGACCTGTTCACGGGCCGCATAGACGAAGCAAAATGCGCCGCCCTGTTCGAACACTGGATCGACATCAAAAGCGTCGACACCGCGTTCATCTGCGGACCCGAACCCATGATGCTGGGCATCGCCAAAGCCCTGAAAGAGAACGGGCTAACAGACGCGCAAATCAAATTCGAACTTTTCGCGTCTTCCCAACCGGGTCGCCTAAAACGCAAAGCCTCAACTGCAACCGACGACATAGCCAAACCCGCAGAGGCCGTCGTGATCATCGATGGATCGCCTCGCACAGTGGCCATGGAAAAAGACCAAACCGTCCTAGAAGCCGCGCTTGCAGGCGGTCTAGACGCGCCCTTTGCATGCAAAGCCGGCGTGTGTTCGACATGCAAATGCAAGGTCCTTGAGGGCGAAGTCGAGATGGTCGCGAACCACGCGTTAGAGGATTATGAAGTCGAGCAAGGGTTCATCCTATCCTGCCAATCCTTCGCATTAACAGACAAAGTTGTTGTCGATTACGACCAACATTAAAATCGGCCCATTCAACCTCTGCCACGCCCTTCAAACCTAACGTGCGCTGTGTAAAAACTGGTCAACACTCTACCTGTCCAAACGAAATTTCTTATCATTTATAATTTTTTGAGGCATTAAGCCCAAAAATTAACAATTTTCCTAGATATGAAGTGAAAGATTCGCCTCGTAATTGGAAGCATCATGTCTGGAACACTTTTTGTCCTATTTAGCAGCCTGCTCCTCTTCGGGAGCGTTTTGATTGATCCCGAAGACAGTGGCGACACAGATGCAGAAGACACGCCTCAGACCGATGAAATCGATGAAGCTACAGATGACACCAACAGTCCTCTGACCGAGGCGATCGATATCATCAACGCTGAATTGTCTGCGATAGCTGGCCCTGATGACGCCTATAACGCAAATAATTATACGGGTGAATTTCAAGGAACGGATGGGGTTGATATCCCTGACAGCACAACCTTGTCTGCAGGTCATGCCTTCTTTCTGCAGGGTGGAGATGACTCACTGATCGGCACAAGGGGCAATGACTTTGTGAGCGCGGGCACAGGTGATGATACGGTTTCCGGCGGTCTTGGCGCAGACCACATTTTTGGCGAAGACGGCGAAGATGTGCTTGATGGTGGCAAGGGCACCGACACTATCTTTGGCGGAGAGGGCGATGATACGCTAATCGGCCACAATTCAAGTGATTACCTAGATGGCGGTGCGGGCAATGACATTCTTTACAGCGATCTGGAAGATGGCCGCGTCACAACGTTTGATGGCTTTGACACGGTATTGGGTGGTGACGGCAATGACTCACTTCACATAGCTGGCGGTGACATTGCGGTTGGCGGCGCTGGCGCAGACTCATTCTATATATATTCTGATGCACAGCCATCCGCTACAGCAACACTCAACGATTTTGATTCGTCTGAAGATCTCGTAGTAATATATTATGATGAGCTCGCTGGCGAAGCCGCGCCAACTCTCACCATTTCAGATAGCGACGATGGGGCTAATACGATTGCGTCATTAGACGGGATCGAAGTCGCTTTGCTTTTGGGCGTGAACGGATTGACCACCGCGGATTTTGCCCTGCTTTCAACTCCGTCCACAACGTAATCTAGCCACGCTTATCAACGACGCGAACTGCTTTGCCTTGGGATCGCGCAACAGATCCTGCATCGCCAACATGCACTTCTGTTGTAATGCCAACCATATCTTTAATACGCTTACTTAAAGTCTTGGCAGTCGCCTCTTTCGAGGCATCCCCCGTAACTTCCGCCAACACCCGCATCGCATCCATGCGACCCGACTTGAAAAGCTCAATTTGGAAGTATGGCGCAAGGCCTTCTACTGCCATAACCTGTTCTTCTATCTGCGTCGGGAACACGTTCACGCCGCGCAGAATAATCATGTCGTCAGAGCGTCCCGTGATCTTGGCAATGCGGCGCATAGACCGCGCCGTTCCCGGCAAAAGCCGCGTCAAATCGCGGGTGCGATAACGGACAATCGGCATGCCTTCTTTGGTCAGAGTGGTAAACACAAGTTCGCCCTCTTCACCGTCTGGCAGAACCTCGCCCGTCACAGGATCGATGATCTCGGGATAAAAATGATCTTCCCAAATGACAGGCCCGTCTTTGGTTTCAACACACTCGTTTGCAACCCCCGGACCCATCACTTCGGACAGCCCGTAAATATCGACAGCATTCAGATCAAACGCATCCTCAATCTCGCGACGCATCGCTTCGGTCCAAGGTTCGGCACCAAACACAGCAACCTCTAGCGAGCTTTTGCGCGGATCAAGACCCGCCTTATGAAACGCCTCCAAGATGTTCAGCATATAGGACGGCGTCACCATGATCCCACGTGGCTTGAAATCATTGATCAAACCGACCTGCTTGTCCGTTTGTCCCCCGCCCATCGGGATCACAGTCGCGCCCAAGCGTTCAATCCCGTAGTGCGCGCCAAGCCCGCCTGTGAACAATCCATAGCCATACGCGCAATGGATCATATCGCCCTTGCGCAGGCCCGCAGCACGTAAAGAACGCGCCACAAGATCAGCCCAATTCGAAATGTCATTCGCAGTATAGCCCACAACCGTTGCTTTGCCCGTCGTGCCGGACGATGCATGAATGCGCATGATATCCTCACGTGGAACCGCAAACATCCCAAACGGATAATTCGCGCGCAGATCGTCCTTATGGGTGAACGGGAACTTCGCCAAATCGGCAAGCGTCACCAGATCATCAGGATGCACACCCGCCGCATCAAAGCGTTCTTTATACATCGCAACATTGTCGTAGGCATGCTGCAAAGACCACTTCATCCGCTCTAGCTGAAGCGCTGAAATTTCATCGCGGCTGGCGATCTCGATAGGGTCCAGAATGGACGGGTCCGGTGTCAAATTGCTCATCTTATTCTCCCTCACCCGCTTCCACAAAAAGCTGGCCTTTGATCGCGCGCGACAGCCCACGCATTTCCGCGATCAGTGTACCGTCTTGCTTGGTCACACGCACGTCATAAATCCCGCTGCGCCCCGCCAGCGACACCTCGCGCGCGGTTGCTGTTAGCACATCGCCAACCTGCCCCGGTGCTATGAATGTCACCATATTATTCTGCGCAACCGTGTTCTGATTGCGCGAATTACATGCAAAGGCAAACGCGGTATCCGCCAGCGTAAAAATCACGCCCCCATGACAAATTCCATGTCCGTTGCAATGGTGCTTTTGCACAGCCAACGACATGCGCGCGTGCCCCTCTGACACCTCGCCGCGCTCAATGCCCATCCAATGCGAGGCTTGGTCATCGCTCCAAAGCGCATCACTGGATTTGTCGGCTCTTTCTTGCGGTGTCACAACGCGCACTCCCTTATTTCTATTGATATGTCTTGCATGACCCATTCAAGCGGTCAATTAATAACCAACCGCATTCGCGCGCCCAAAAAGGAACACATCATGAGCCTGCTACACGTCAATTCGTTTGCCGCCGGAACGTGGATCGCCCCTGACGCGAATGCGCGCGATATCGAGAACGCGGTGACTGGCAAAACCATGGCGCGCGCAGGCAATTCATCCTTGGATGTAGAGGCCATGCTGGATCACGCGCGCTCCATCGGTGGGCCGAACCTGCGCGCGCTTACCTTCCATGATCGCGCCCGTATGTTGAAGGCGTTGGCGTCGCATTTGAACGACAACAAACAAGCGCTTTACGATCTGTCTTTCGCAACGGGTGCGACGCAAAGCGACCACTTAATTGATATAGACGGCGGCATCGGCACGATGTTTGTGTTCGCCTCAAAAGGGCGTCGTGAAATGCCCGACAGCCAAGTCTATTTGGACGGTGATATCGAACAACTCGGGCGTACTGGCACGTTCCTTGGACAGCACATTTGCACGCCTTTGCAGGGCGTCGCGGTCCACATCAACGCATTCAATTTCCCTGTTTGGGGTATGTTGGAAAAGCTGGCCCCCACAATCCTTGCAGGCGTTCCAGCCATCGTGAAACCCGCAACAGCCACCTCATATGTGACTGAACTTGCGGTGCGCATGATGCTCGACAGTGGCATCCTACCTGAAGGGGCCTTGCAATTGGTTAGCGGTGGTCTGGGCGACATGCTGGATCGCCTGACGTTGCAAGATGTCGTTAGTTTCACAGGCTCTGCACAGACCGCTTTGAAGCTACGTTCTGCACCGCATATCCTAGAAAATTCCATCCGTTTCACGGCAGAACAAGACAGTTTGAACGCCTCTATCCTTGGCCCTGATGCGGTTGCTGGCACGCCAGAATTCGATCTCTTTATCAAGGAGGTCCAGCGCGAAATGACCACGAAAGCAGGTCAGAAATGTACAGCAGTGCGCCGCATCATCGCGCCCCAATCACAGGTCGACTCGGTGATTGCCGCTCTGTCTGATCGCCTATCCAAAACCGTGATCGGGGATCCAAGTGATCCCGCAACGCGCATGGGCGCGCTGGTCTCGAACTCGCAAAAACGCGATGTACTGGAAAAGGCCGCGATCATTGGAACCGAGGCCGAACAAGTCTACGGCAATGATGATTTCGCGGATCATGAAGGCGCGTTTCTCTCGCCCATGTTGTTCCATTGCGCTGACCCCGACAACGCCACGCGCGTACATGACACCGAAGCCTTCGGCCCCGTCTCGACCGTTATGGGATATCGCGATTTGGATCACGCAATCGCGCTGGTAAATAAAGGCCAAGGGTCGCTCGTTGCCTCTGTCATAACGCACGATCCAAACGTCGCACGTGACGTCGCACTGGGTGCAGGTGCCTTCCACGGTCGTCTCTATTTCAACAACCGTGATTCCATGCGCGAATCCACGGGCCACGGCTCTCCACTTCCCCATATGGTCCACGGCGGTCCGGGCCGTGCAGGTGGCGGCGAAGAACTTGGCGGCGTGCGCGGCGTGATGCATTATATGCAACGCACCGCCATTCAAGGCAGCCCAGATATTCTGGCCGCGATCGGTGGCACATGGGTTGACGGCGCGATTGAAAAACCTGCCCCTGCGCATCCCTTTACGCGCAGCTTTAATCAGGTCGAAATCGGTGAAACGATCAACACAGACCCGCGCATTGTGACCATGGACGACATCGAACATTTCGCCAATTTTACAGGCGACACATTCTACGCCCATATGGACGAGGCCGCCGCCAAGCGAAATCCCTTCTTCCCGGGTCGCGTCGCGCATGGGTATCTGTTGCTAAGCTTCGCAGCTGGCATGTTTGTGGAACCGAATGAGGGGCCTGTTCTGGCCAACACTGGCCTCGACAACTTGCGCTTTATGAAGCCCGTGCAAGCGGGTGATAGCATCCAAGTACGCCTGACCGTGAAAAAGAAAACCCCACGCAATGAAGACTACGGCGAGGTGCGTTGGCACGTCACGCTGACTAATCAAGACGCAGAGAAAGTCACAGAATACGAGCTACTGACAATGAACGCCTACACGGCTTAATCGTCAGAGCGACCCAAGCGTTCAATCTGGCCAAGCAAACCACTGGCGCTGTTCAATGCAGCGCCAGTCGCCTCGAACATTTCTGGCAAAACCATCCACTCCAACGTCCAAGCCGCGCCAGAACGTTCTTGTTCGTGCAACATCGCCTGACCCAAAATCCCCTGTTTGCCCGCCACGTAACGCGCCAAAGTCACTAGCGTTTCCGCCCGAACAGGGTTTTGTTTATGCGGCATCGCCGACGACCCACCTGCACCGCTTAGCTTTACCTCATCAATGCCCTGCTGTGCCATCAATGAAATATCCAATCCGATTTTGCCCAGCGTGCCACCAAGCAAAACCAACCAGTTTCCCACATTCACAAAACCGCTGCGATCCGTATGCCAGACGGGGGTTAAGGAAAGGTTCAAAGTCTTCGCAACATGCGCCGTAATCGTATCATCGCCGCGCACGCCAACTGGTCCACCAACTTGCACGCGCGCAAACGCACCTAGCAAGATTGGGAGAGCCTCCAAATGCGCATGCAACGGCGCGCGCCACGTTCTGACACGATCTGAAACCCGAATAGGCAACGCCGCCTGCATGCGCGTCCGCCCCATCATTTCAACTTCGCCAAAGCGCGCATCCAACGCGTCCAGCTGCGCCACGATCCCCGTCGCGCGCCTGTGAAAATCCAGCAACACATCACGACAAATCAGGACCATCGCCGTATCGATCACATCCTGCGACGTCGCCCCTTTGTGGATCGCCACCATCGCGCCCGCAGACATGCCACGCTTTAATTGGCGCACCAGTTCTGGCACGGGCAATCCATCAGTTTCTGATCCCAAGCGCAGCGCGTCCAAGTCAGGCACAAACCCGTCAATCGCAGCCAGCGCCTCTTGCCCATCCTTCGCACCCGACGCAATCAACGCCTCTGTCCAAGCGCGCTCAAACGCCAACATATGCTTAAGATATGA
>Ga0233426_10001651_pt1 | contig 19890 bp, 14 predicted proteins | sample SI_118_April2016_6_FD_179875 | JGI IMG/M metagenome (GOLD analysis project Ga0233426, IMG submission 179875) | Seawater microbial communities from Saanich Inlet, British Columbia, Canada - SI_118_April2016_10_MG | ecosystem: Environmental > Aquatic > Marine > Inlet | place: Canada: British...
CCTGAAGATATAACTGCTTGATATTGTCCGGTTAGACACATAGATACAAAGATTTGACTAGTTCCAAAATTATATACTTTATTCCACGTAACTCCGTAATTTGCAGACGTGTATATTTCTACACCATTTGCTGCGGTTTGATATTGTCCGGTTAATGATATACGAACATTATTTGTTAATGAATCACCAATATTCTCTTGTAGATTCCACGTTCCACCATAATCATCAGATACATATATATCCCCATATTCTTCGATTGCCGCTTGATATTTACCACTGGCTGAAACTGAAATAGATAACCAGTTTTGAATATTTACGGAGTCTTCCGTACTATTGGACCATGAATTTCCATATTCTTCAAAAACTCCAATATCATCATTTACCAATTCAATGAGTATAGGGACAGTATACGTCTGTGTAATATTTGTAACACTTGATGTTGTTTGTTTGCGAATATTAGTTTGTGATTCGGAATAATTAATTAGATGGTTTATCGATGATAAATTTGTAGGACCAACATTATTAATAGGTGCGTATGGTTCTTGTTCTATATTTACAGTCATTGTTATACTGATACCATTGGGTATATATATCAAATCCCCTTCTATAAATCCATCTGACGGACCAATATTTTTTTCTGCTGGACGATTATCAAAAATATTAGTACCTGATGCGAATCTTAGACGTTCGGACACCTCGCTAATTTTGAAATAACCACTTAAATCACTGACATATGTGCCGTTTATATTAAAATCAAATTTGTTAAATAGTTGAATTAATGCTAGTTCGTTAAATACGCCGTCATTTACATTGTAGTATTGTTCTCCGGCAAACAACGTAGAAAATCCATATGGAGCACCAAAATATTCTAATACCGTATAATTAAAATCCTGGTATAACGTAGATAATTTTCCCATGGATATTATCTTATCGGACGATAAGTAATCTAATATATCTACCGCTCTAATAGTCATTTCATCATTAACTAATGTGTCGTTGCTTAAATCGAACTCTGTAAATATTGTTAGTTGATTATGTTCGTCCTTGGTAATCCCAATATTATTGTTTAATCTACGTACAGAATATTTAAATTGAAGTGCATCAGTAACATCAAACTGATTAGCAACAGTTGTAGATTGTAATTTAATTTCAGGCAAACTTTGTTGTAACGAAAATCCACCGGATGAGTCAATAGCATAATTATCACCTATATATGCTCCATTTGAATTTTGCGTATTAGATGGATATCCCGACATTTCTATTATATTATACAATATAAAAATAATTTTTATAGATTATCCAGATGTAATACTAAAGGCGCAGTATATGTTTTACTTAAAATAATCATAGAGTCGTAATTAATATTTGTTCCTGTAACACCACTAATTGGAGGTACTGATTCACTTAATAAATCTAAGCGCACCGAAAACCCATTCACTATAAAAATAATATCTCCCGCGATAAATCCGTGTTCTACAGTTTTATTACTGCGATTATTAAATGGGTCATTTTCATATAACCCAGACATTAATTGTGGAATATAGTAAATAGACATGTTGCCTGATATGTCATTAATTGAGTTTGATGACGGGTCACTCGAGAATAAATCAATAAATTCGTTATTAGTAAGCGTGTTACTTTCGTTTTGTGATTCACCAGAAGGGTCGAACACATTAACGTCTTTACTTAACTTATAGTAATTTACTACATTTCTTCTAAAATCTGAATTCATTGTGCTGAAATTACCCAAACTAATAATATTGTCATCGGTAATATCCTGAATAAACTCGTTAAAATCAAAAGAAATAGGAGTAGGAAATGACCCCCCCGATATATCAAATGGGGATGAAATAACAGTATTATTACTAGCATCTTTGACAATTCCCAGTTTATCATTGAATGTTTTTACATTTATTCTTAATTGTAATGCTAATGTTAAATCTAAATCATTAGCTGGCATATCGGTTAATACTGGAATAGGTCCTCCAAAATGTTGTTCTATATTAAATCCACCAATCGCTGGTATAGCATAATAAACGCCAATATATCGTGAATTTTGATTATAAAATGTTTCAGAGTCCATTGTAACTATACTATATACTTTGAAAGAGTATTCATCTATAAATCATAAATCAGTTTAAAATCTAAGCAAAATGAAAAGTTCGAATTATTCATAGGTAGAACTCGTCCACGTTCGTCAAATAGCCGTATTCTTAGTCGTTGAATGTCTACTGGACCAAAGTATCGGCGTGGTTCAGTAATAATATTAAAGTCATTTTCCATTATCAAACTGAAATAGGAGCCTTTTATTGAGATACGTGCTAAAATATTTGGACTCATAATAGAATTATTAAAAACATTAACGAATTGGTTATTCGCACTATTCGCAAAATCGTCAACTGCTAAATAAATATATCGGATATTAGCTGGTTCGATTACTGTATCCGCAGTATAACTAGTAGACCCACGATACTTTCTCTTTATAAATCCCAAATTCCACCCAAATTTTGTAGAAACATCTACTTTATCTACATTTCCATTAATATCTTTTGTAAAATCAAGTGTTATGCTTTTTACTAAATCGGACCGGATACCGAATGGTCGTATAGTTACCTTACCTGTGCCTGAACCTGAAGATGTAATATCCAGAAATAATGAGATGTACGAAAAAATATCTTCCGGTTGTGTTAGTGTTCCATCTTGGTCTACTGGTGCTAATAACTTATTTACTGTTTCAAGTAAATCTGCTGAATTATAATTACCATCTGGTATAGTGATGATTTTTTCTGAAGTGAGTGTGACATTTAAATCAGTAAACGATACATAGGTGACCTGTAAATATAAGAAATTGTTACCAAATTCCTTACAAATACCATAAAAAGACACGGGTAATTCAAGCGATGACAGGTTCATTGAAACAACTTTGTTGAATTTAATCGGCATTTGTATAGAAAAATCAGAACTCTGTGTGCTGTATAGATTATCACGAAATCTCGTATCTATATTTAAACTTTTGGTAAGAATACGTGTATTTAGTTGATTTAATTTTCCTGGAAAAAATTCACTGTTAGATGAATGAACGAACTGTGTGTCCTCGCGATTAATTAATTCATTTGTGCGAGGTTCAACTTCTTTAGAAACGGGAGTATCCATAGTATCTAGTTTGTAGTTACTGGGAACAGTCGTTGGCTTAGCTAAATCACCTTTACGACATTTTACGAATATCAACCAATTTTTTGCTAATTCTAAAAACTCTATTAAATCCCGCTTGAATCGTTTATCTATATGTCCACTTGATAGTAGTTTTTCACGAATATTATATTCTTTTAATTCAATATCACCTTCATTATATTTTGCATTTGGGTTTATTTGAAAGAATCGCTCCAAATCATTAATATTATAATTGTTTATATCTAAATCTAGTTGCTCCATTTAACTTATTACGAGTATATATTATTATATCATTTGAATTATAAATAATATTCTGCGATTTAGTATAGTAGGTTATTACTAAGATTTCTTTTCGGTAGATTTATTATACGGTAATATAATATGTCTTCAAGTGATTATACTGCTTTACGTAAATTAAAAGAAATACAAAATAGTTGCGATGTAGATGAATTTGGAGACCCAGTATCTTCATCATGGTACGATATTCCGATAGAAGAACGTGCTGACTGTAGCGCTGTATTGGGTACAGGTCCAACTGGTTCTATAGGCCCCACTGGATATACTGGGTATACCGGATACACTGGACCTGTAGGTGATACAAATGGAGGTATATTTACAATGTATGCAGAGGCTACTGAGTTTTATACAGATAGTAATGGTTTCATTTTTTCGTTTGGTAGTGGTAGCACTGGTTCTTTTGGTTCGGGCGTGATTATAGGTGCGGATTGTTCTTTAAATTACATTGGAGTAAATGTTAACACTACGCCAGAAACAATGGGTTCTATAGAAGTATATAAAAACGGTTCGCCTACCGGTATTGTATTAGACTCATTGGTCGGCAGTCATTCTAAATCAGACATCAGTCATAATTTCATACAGGGTGATTACATCAATATAAAATGCCTATCTGGAAGTGGCGGAAGTACAGTAAATGTATCATTGTGGTTTTCAACGCAAGGAGTAAAAGGCGATAAAGGAGATACGGGCGATTCTGGTGAAAAAGGCGTCACAGGAGAAATTGGTCCAGAAGGACCTACCGGTATTAAAGGAGATACTGGATATACAGGTAGTCAAGGAATTCAAGGTATTAGAGGAACACCTGGTATTCAAGGTGAAATTGGACCTACTGGTTATACTGGTATCCAGGGTGAAATTGGTCCGGACGGTGCTAAAGGGTATACTGGTGATATAGGGCCTACTGGTTATACTGGTTATACCGGTCATCAAGGTATTCAAGGTATTCAGGGTATTCAAGGTTTAACTGGTTATACTGGTATTCAAGGTATTCAAGGTATTCAAGGTATTCAAGGTATTCAAGGCATTCAAGGAGTAACCGGCTATACTGGTTATACTGGCCCTCAAGGCATTCAAGGCATTCAAGGCATTCAAGGCATTCAAGGATTAACCGGTTATACTGGTTATACCGGCCCTCAAGGCATTCAAGGAATTCAAGGCATTCAAGGCATTCAAGGATTAACCGGTTATACTGGTTATACCGGCCCTCAAGGTATCCAAGGTAATATTGGTCCAGATGGACCACGAGGGCAAATTGGCATCCAAGGCATCCAAGGTATTCAAGGCATCCAAGGTATTCAAGGCATCCAAGGTATCCAAGGGTTAACTGGTTATACTGGTTATACCGGTTATACTGGTCCTCAGGGTATTCAAGGTATTCAAGGTTTAACTGGTTATACTGGTTATACTGGTTATACTGGTTATACTGGTCCTCAGGGTATTCAGGGTATTCAAGGTATTCAAGGATTAACTGGATACACAGGTTATACTGGCCCTCAGGGTATTCAGGGTATTCAGGGTATTCAAGGAATTCAAGGATTAACCGGGTATCAGGGCATCCAAGGAGAACGTGGTTATAGAGGATATACCGGAGATAAAGGCACTCAAGGCGAAATTGGTATGACTGGATACACTGGTTATACTGGTCCCCAAGGAGAAAAGGGTGATATAGGACCACATGGTATTCCTGGTAATGATGGTGTAGCTGGCACTGAAGGAGCAAGAGGTTACGATGGTATAGAAGGGCCTATTGGTAAAACTGGACCAACTGGTGAACCTGGTGAACCTGGACCAGGATTTTTAGAATCTTTAAATCAAGATATTTACTTTAATGGTGGGATTACAGTAAGTGAGGATAGTCACTTTGAAAACCATGTAAGAATTGATGATAAACTATGTGTATTTTCAAATATAACTGTATCTGGTGATATTTTGCCAGAGACTGGGTATTCGAATAGTATAGGTTCGGCAACAAAGCCATTTAAAAGCATATACGTGCAAAGTTCTACGTTATATTTTGTAAATGACCCACCCTCGGAAGATGGTTCATCGACCGAAACACCAGCACCAACTGTAAATGCTCTTTCCGTAAAAGATGGAAGAATGGAATTAAGTATCGTTGATGCATCAACCAATGAAGTAACTTCAAATTTAAAAGTGGGTAGCAATTTTGTAAATAAAAGAGAGGATAAATCCTTTTTTGATACAATTACACAGCAACCTTCAGTATTTACCAAAGATACATCTATTTATACAAATGGGTCTAGTAACACTACAAAAGACCTAACTGTATATTGGCACTATGATGATATTATTGCGTTTATGACAGACACTTCGTATCAAGCTTTCTACAATAATGATAGCACCTACAATAGGATAATACCTTATATCAATAAATTATATATAGATATATCATATTCAACTGTAACTAATGGTTGGGAAAATTATAAAACAATACCTATTAGTAGCGATTATAATGTTTCACAATATAAATCAATAACGATAACACGTAAGGAGGCAGCACCGAGTGGAAATTCATCACTAGCGACTTTAATGTTCCAAGAAGATATCGTTGATTTTGATGTTCGTGTATATGGTGAAAATCTAGGTTATAATTACCCTACAGTGGAGGATAGAGCTCTAATTTACGAAGGGGTAACATTTGAACAACCAAACCCACCGGGTGTATTTAATTTTAATAACAGCACCATCAATAATTATCAACAGCTTACATTATCATATAATTATACTGAACCCGAAGAAGGTAATGCTAATTCTACTGCTGTATTAGAACAAAGTCAAACAAAATATAGAGAAAATGATACATTATCAAGTAGTTCATACATATTAGAAACGGACATAGAAACAGATATAGAAGCTGATGAACCAATTACAGGAAGTAATAATTTTTCAATAGTATTATCAAGTTTACGTGCTGGTACGAACTACGATTTTGTGACAAGAATTAGGAATGATTTAAACACAAATTATACAATGGGAGATATTTCATGGGGGCTTGTTGGAACTGATGTATCTTTTGATGAAGTGAATGGTCCAACAGACTATACTACATTGCCTTCTAGTGGTGGACATTCATCAACCTATGTTCCACAATTAACTTATAACGCAACTACTGAGGTTACTACATCTACTTTGGATGATTCAAATATTATATATATTAATGTATCTGATAATCAAACAGTTGTTCCCGGAAGAACAAGCGTTCAATCATTTGAAATTAGTAACACGAGCACATCAACAACTAGCACCAGTGGATTTGGAAAGTATATTGATACAAGCGATAATTTGATTCAAGTTAAAGCTTATGTGAATAATGATCTAAAGCAAACAATCTCGTATCAAGGATTCACCCCATCAGATAGCACTAAATCTGGAACAGCAACAATAACCGGAAGTTTAACGGGTATTAATTATTTCGATAGTAACGAACAAGGTGACATACATTTAACTGACGTGCAACAGCAAGGGTATCGATTGTATGGTAAATTCCGGATATTAACAATAGCAAATACTAATATTGAAGCAGCGGTAGGTGATCCCAGCAATAATCCATATCAATTAAAACTTGAGTATTTGCGAGATACTGATAAGATTGGAGGAGCCGCATCAACCACAACTACGTCAGATATATATATAGATGAATTGCCAAATAACCCTAGTATTTCACAAAAAACAGAAACCGCTATAGTCACCAGTGTAGTTTGGACTATGGGTATTCCAAGCGTTAAAAAATACAAAATAGATTGTACGAGAACATACTCAAACATCAATTCACAGTATAAATTTATTCGCGGAGATAGAAAGTTATCTGATGTAAAAAGTGTAAGTAATTCGTCAAATTCATCAAATAGTAGTGGGTTTAGTAGTGGTTCTATTTACATTGATAACAACTCAATTGTCGACACAGGCGAATATACATATAATGAAGCCCAATTTTCCACAGCAAATAACAGTACACTTTATGATTTACACTATACTAGTTCTCGTGATAATAACGATTCATCCGTTATATTGAACGAAATCATATACTCATTGAAATCCAATGGAATAAACAACAATATTGATGTTACGGTGAATCATCATTTTGATAAAGATAGTTACAATAATATGGGTAATAGTCTTTCCTCCAAATTATCACTTGTAGATATACACGAATTAGCAACTACAACAATAGCAAAAATAAACGACGATTTGGGTGGATTGAATATTGATACATATACCTCACACGAAGTCGTACCCAAAAATTGGACGTTACTATATTACAATGGTGTATTTAAATCATCAGGATATCCAGATGTGACTTCTTATGAATGGAATAGTCTTGCAGGTGATTATACATATAATGCTGGACTATCTGGATTATCTATGAGTGGAACAGAAGAAACTACAGGAACGAGATATAAATGGATAGCATTTAAATTAAACAAAATATCTTCCAGTCAGTATAAAATGAATGGTAACGATTATTATTTAAAAGACACGGGTGGAATCAAATATTTATCTGTAACGGAGATGCTTTCAAATAGTGGGCTATTTACTTCATCCTCAATAAATAATTTATTTAATAGTAGCAATGATGATATGATTGGATTTTGTAGAGTAACCAAAACTATAAACGGTTCAAATATTCCATATATTGGTAATTTGAAAATAGATTTCTCTCCAACTGGAGGAAATTGGACGTTAAACGGGTCAGCACAGACAGGGTATGATGGTTCTTTAAGTCAATCAAATGGAGCTCGTGTCTTTTCAGGGACAGAGCACGGTTTCTATCTATCACCCGCATCAGTGAATGATGATTTAACTATGTTTATAGGAATTAAAGTATAAATTTTAAGAAAGATGTCTTATATTATATTAGGTGTATAATATAAATAATATAATGAGTGATACAATAAATCTTGATATAGAAGAAAAAGTAAACGTTCTATTTAAATCTGCTCTTGGATTTCCATCAGCAGAAGAATCAAGGCAATGGTATGAAGAAACAACCGTTCCATTTAATAATTATATAATAGGAGAAAACATATTTTTAGATGAAGTTCCATTTTCTCCCGATTTTGATATAAATGGTGCTGTTCGAACAGCAACCGAAATTGGTCTTACAACAAATGACTTTGCGGAATATAATGAAGATGATAATAATAAATCAACCTGTAGTATTGTTGACGATTCAACTGGAACAGTTCGTCGTTATAATTTATTAATTTTAGAAGAAACTCCTGAACTCGCTACACCATATTCATCTTGGTATAAATTAAATAGTAATTCTGATAATATCATAAAAGACTCGTTGCAATTTAATTATAAACAGTATACAGAAAATTCCGTATTAAAACAGCCGTACATATACAAATTAAATACTCAAAAATCACTTAGCACACCTATGCCTTTCGGTAAATTTGGCGGTAATTGGCTTGTGGATTTTAAATCAGGAATTGTCTTATTTTCCGATGTTAATAATTTTATAAATGGTACGCAAAGTAATTCTGTATTTCAAATAAATAGTTCTAATAATCGTCCGGTATTAAGTATTTATACGTACATTGGTAGAAAGGGAATGGACAAAATGATAACTACTGGAGATGACGTTAGTGAAATTACAGAACCCAGACTTAATCAAATATTCATTAATAATACTACGAACTATATGCTTAGATATGACGGGACACAATGGCTATCAATAGGAGGAAGTAGTGAAGTTGATGCTGATTTAGATTTAAAGGCTCCTAAGGATAGTCCAACATTTACAGGAAACGCCCGGATGGATGGAGGTTTTATAAAACAATGGTTTTAGATAATATATATTCATAAATATATACTATGTCTATTGCTACACTAAAAAGAAAAACACAAACAAAATATAATAACATGAGTGTGGGTAGTACTCAAGGGTTTTCACTTAATGGTGTGTTCCGTAACCAAGGTTATGTAGGGCAAACATCTTTATCCCGTTCATTACCTAGAACTTTACAGCAAGGGCACGGTGGTTGTTGTGGAACTTATAATAATGTACCTGTAGTAATGTCTTCTGTAACAAGCACAGAAGATTCAAAAACTGTAAAAAAAAGCGTTATGGGTACTTCAGGTATGTTAAGTTCAAAATATAGATGGGTGCGTCGCCCTCAGCCACACTCCACGGTAAAACCAGATGTAAATAATAATACGTCCGACCAAAGCACCTACATTACTAACAAAATAAAGAAGACAGTAAGTGAGATAAAAAAAGGAAACGACCCAGATGACTCTTCGTGCACTAATATAAATACTACCACCAGTTCTTGTGTCAATCAGAAAAAAGTGTGTGAAAGTGTGCGTCCCGAGGAGGAATATCTTCCTATTTCTAGCGGACAGTATACTGAACTATTAACTGATGCGTGTCAAGAAAACGATGTGGTTACTGAGAGACCAACTTGTGGAGTACCATTACCAGGATTATAAAATTGAAAATATGTAAATAATACAACATATATTATTGTATTATCTGAAATGTCAAATCCAGACCCAGAATTAGAAGCTTATTTACAAAGTCTTTCACAGAAAGAGGTTAAAGCGTACCATATTGCCAAAGACCATCTCGGGATGACATATCAATATGAAAAAAGTATTGGCTATTTAGCGTGGAAAAAAAGTCAATCTGAAAACAAATAAACATATCTTATTTCTGTTGGTTTAATTTAAAATCTTTATAATTCATTACCTGCGTCTGAAGCTTAGACTCACTAGTAACCCCATTAAGTAAATTTGTCTGGAACCCATTCAGCTTATTTTCTTTTTTGATAGGTTGAATAATTGAATAATTTCTAACAGGTCCCAATGATATAAACTTGTTACGATAATAAACACGTTCGGGTTTGCTTGGCTTATTTTCATCCTCTTTTTTTGCGATTGACCCTGATGGTTTGTTTTTCTTAAGTTTTGCGAAAGGCGCATCTTTAAACATTGATTTACCAGAACTATTTTTATCTGCGCTTTCTGGTTTCTTCTTTTCAACAATATGTATTTGTATAAATGGTGAAGGCTCTTTTTCAGGGGGTGTTTCATCGTCTACGAAAAAATCTCTACATCTATACATTCTGACATATTTCATAGCAACTGCGTTTAAGATTGCGTAAGAAATCGGTTGTGAATCCGAATAATATGAAAATCCTTGTTTATATGGGTCATAAAACATAATAATATTACCTTTGGGTGTATTTTCTATCAATGTTTTTAGTTTCCACTTTTTTTCTAATTCATTATCAACGTCTCTCATTTTTTTTGTATATTCGTCTTTGGAATAAAACTCTTTATCTATATTTGAATTCATATCAATATTGGATTGTTTGTATGTTTCCAAGAATGCGGCAGTGTGTTTACTATTATATTCTTTTACAATATCGATTGGTGGTAATATTACTTTGTTGTATTGATGTATATGTTTTAATAAATGTCTCCATATCATATTTCCACCAATAAATGCCATAGGTTTAATCGCGGTCATAATATTCGCAGAAAATATCATACGTTTTATCATATATTCACGCATTGGTTTCATAAAAAAATCCATATTATTCGTTATTATAATTATTGTATAGATATGTGTTTATGCCTTTTTAATGTAAATATTAGTCTTCTTTCTTAGAACTCTGTTCTTTAACTTCATTTAATCTTAGGTCGAACAACTCCTTAATTTCACTATTTAGAAATGGAACTTCAATGCGCTCATATGTCTTATATGGATTATCTGGATGAATACACACCAAATATAAATTGGTTACTTTCTTTCCATATTTATGTTCTAGGATAGTTTTATACACATTCAATTGAAGAGCATAATGCCAAAAGTTAGTGTCAGGAAGGTGTGAAATACACGGAGTAGTTGAATATTTTCCGAAATTACTTTCGTGTTGAATTTCTTTACATCTTTTCCAATCGTAAATTTGTAATGTTCCGTCAGGGTTCTCAAAAATCATATCAACTGACCCAGATAACTTCAATTCCTCATAATAAATCATCCATTCAGTACGGTATGGTTTTAGTTCTTTAAAATCCTCGGCAAATTTGCGGAAATAAGTAAATTCTACACTATTATTTACTACTTCCTGATTATTATAATAACACTCAATATCATAATGCATCCGGGTTCCAGCATTTGCTGCTTGGTCTCTGTTATCATCCCACATTTTATTAATTTCTTCTCGTGACATTTTGTAGTATTTATATGATGGGTCCGTGTCCCATTTTCTACTTTTTAAAATATTATTAATAATCTTATCTGAATCGAACTTTTCAAAATGATGATGATTCCACGTTGTTACTGACGTATACCCTCCTCTATCGCCAAGAACAGTATAAATATGAGGTCCTTCTTCAAATGATATATCATCATCGCGTGGGTGCGGATGAAGCTCCGCCAAGTAGGTTGGCACCGGGTATTCAACTTGTTCTACGAAATCAGTCATTGTATACTGTATTGTATGTAAATGTAAAAAAATATAGGGAAGTAGTGATAATTCAATTTTTTATGCTACGTATTCAACTATGCTTTTTAAGTTATGTTTAACTTGAGTAAATATATCTTTTCTTAATTTCTGAAATAAAGTATCTTCGGGCACATTTCCACCAAGCACCTTTCCGTGATAATCTAGATACAATTCGCTGTATTTTTCATTTGTATTAATTTGTTCGCTATGTGCGTCATACCAATATGTTTTAAAATCATATAAGAACTGGTTTGAAATGCGTCGTAAATATTTATCCAAATCGTTATTTGGTATCTTCATCCATTTCTTTGTGTTGTTTTCATCTAATTTGAAGATATAGAATGCTGTTGAATTATCAAACGTTCGTATGGGCACCGTATTTGCGTCCATACGGTTAATAGCATTCGCCATTAGATGTTTCAATCCCTCTAATAAATCCTTATCATAAACCGATTGTAAACTATTATGGACTTCGGTTAATATCCCACTTTTTATCCATTCTGAAAATGTCATCGTCATACGTTCTAAGTTTTCTTGGCTATTCAAATATTCTAATATATTATATTTTCGTTTAGCTACTTGCTGTAAGCGATTATTATCTTTCTCAAGTTTGTCAATACGTATAGACATATGTTGAATTAGTTGGTACATTTCGTGCTGTGTTGGAATAGGTGCCAATAAATCTACCTCATTATTTTGTTCGCGTCTTGACTTGAACACAAACTCGCAACATAATAAGTGTCTATCATAATTAAACTTTTCTTTATAATTGCGCTTGCAATATTTACAGTCATATGTAGATGACATTGTTGTTGTTTTTACTAACATCTGTTCTATAGCAATCATTTTCAATTTTGCAAATATTTAGAAAGTATTAGATAAATAATTTATCGTATAGTTGTATATAATGTTAAAGAATATTTTGTCAAATAGTAGAGTACAAACAATAATCGTATCTCTTCTCGCTTTATTTACAGTAACTCAAGCATTAAAGTATATGGATTTATACGAAGGCATGGAGAACAAAGACGACGTAAAAACCAGTACCGAGCATAAGAAAATCGCAAAATCATACAATTTTTAAATATACGAGTATACACTAATACCTATAGCAATAAACGTATGAACCATATATAATTTATCACATAGTATATTATATATAACACAATGAGTCAGTATTTTGATAAAAGTGATTTATTTTTAGATCCCAAAGTAAAACAATATGGTAGTCATATGGTTATGTCTAACGTTCATAAACCTACAAAAACCAAATATGTAAATATTGACACAAAGTTTAGTGATGAATATAATAACTTTTCTGTGGCAAACTACAATATTACATTGCCAGAACATATCAATGATGTTAAGTCGCTTACTGTTACCAATATGGAACTACCTATGTCCTTTTATAATATATCATCAGCATTAGGCAATAACAGTTTTCAGATTACTAATTTAGATGTAGATACCACATTACCTTATTTAACTCAGTTATCGTCTGGTTCTATTAATAGTGATAGTCAATTCGTAGATACTATTGTTATACCCGATGGATATTATACTATTAATGAATTAAAAACGACTATCAATAATCAAATTGATAAGATAAAAAGAATTCCTACAAATAGTAATGGAAATATTATTCTTGATGGAAGTGCTAATATTGTATATGAAACGGATGGGGTCACTATGATAACCTTAACTACTGATAATTGTTTATGTGAGCCGGATGGAACCCCTACGTATATAAAATGGGGAGATGCAGAACATACTGACATACCTGATAATAGTGCGTCTGGTGATTATGTATTAGACGAATATGGTAACTTCAAAGTAAAATTACAATCCGGTGATTATGTTTATGTAAGTAATCATTTGAAAAACACAAGTGATTTACGCTTTGATTATTATACAAAAGGCTCTATGGGTTCTCACGGATATTTTTATTCAACCAGTTCTAATATGGAAATAGATTTTACTATTAACGACCGTGGTAATTTCGATAAGTATAATTTCAAATCCAAACTTGGGTGGGTGTTAGGTTTCCGTAATTTAAATTACACTATTATCTATAATTATAATCCAACTGAAGGTGATTACGATGCTACAGATGGTCTTGGTCCAGACGGACAACCCCTAACGTACGGAGAATTTCTAGTAGATTTGAATTCTACACGATATGTGTATTTAGCATTAGAGGAATTCAACAAAGGAAATCAAAATTCATTTGTTTCTCCAACCGCATCTTCACTGATCAACAAAAATATTATTGCTCGTATTTCATTAGACCGTGCTAATTACAGTTTTGGAGAATATTTACCTGCGAATAAACAAAATGGGTATTTATTGAGTGATGTGCGTGGATATAGCGGTAAAATCGATTTACATAAACTTAATCTTCAAGTGGTAAATGATATTGGAACCCCATTACCTTTGAATGGATACGATTTTTCATTATGCTTAGAGGTAGAGCACGATTAATGTGCGAAAAATTGAATTCAAGTATAATATTTGAATTTAATTAAATACAGCTACTATAATGAGTGAATTCGAGAAAACTCTAGACACTTTCAAATATGACAATACTAATTCATCTGAAACAAAACGTATTGATATTGGAAACTCAAGTTCTCCTCCTATTATAGATAATAACTTGGATATAACTGAACTGTCAGTAGAACAAAAATACGCATACCGAAAATTTGTAAAGGGTGAAAATTTATTTATCACTGGACCAGGAGGCACTGGAAAAACTCATTTGATAAAGCATCTTATTGAGTTTTCTACAAGCATAAAAAAAGATATACCCGTATGTGCAATGACCGGATGTGCCGCAGTATTATTGGAGTGCAATGCTAGAACCCTTCATTCTTGGAGTGGAATAAAACTAGCAAAGGGCGAAAATTCAGCAGTTGTAACTAATGTGTTACGAAATAAACATACAGTAAGACGATGGCAGAAGGCAAAAGGATTAGTATTAGATGAGGTTAGTATGTTATCTAAAAAAGTATTTGAAATTATTGAAAGACTAGCACGAGTTATAAAAAAGGACACTCGTCCATTTGGTGGTATGCAAGTAGTATTTACTGGCGATTTCTTTCAATTACCACCCGTTGGTACGTCTGGTGAAGATGAAACAAGCCAATTCTGTTTTGAATCTCCAAAATGGACGAACGTCTTTAAACCAGAAAATCATATTGAATTAAAGACTATGTTCCGTCAAACAGATCCAGTATATATAAACATTTTACATCAGATTCGTCGTGGATATCTGGATGAAGATAAACAAGCAATACTTGAAAAATATATAAAACGCAAGTTTGATTCTGAGACAACGAATGGATGTGTTCCAACGAAGTTGTTTCCATTGAGGTCTAAAACTGACTATGTGAATACTATGATGTTTAAACGATTAACCGAAAAGGAGTATGTTTCAGAGGCTATTCGTAAAACCGACTGTACTACCCATATGGATTCCAACAAACCTCTTTCATTTGAAACAATCCGTAAATGCCGTGATTTGAGCGAAAACGAAACAAAATACGAATTAGATTTACTAATGAATAGCATTCCTTCAGCCCAGGTTCTTCGTTTAAAAAAAGGAGCAGCTGTAATGTGTACTGTAAATTTGGATATGGATAATTCTATATGTAATGGTTCTCAGGGCGTTATTATTGACATAAAAGAATTAGCGGATGGTGCTATATTACCGGTTGTTAGATTCTCTAATGGTATTGAAAAGACAATTCAATTACATCATTGGCAATCTGAAGAATATCCTACATTGGCAATCGGTCAGTATCCATTATGCTTGGCGTGGGCGTTAACGATTCATAAAATACAAGGCGCAACATTAAATATGGCCGAAATGGATATCGGACAAAGTATATTTGAATACGGACAAAGTTATGTAGCATTATCTCGTATTCGCTCTCTAGATGGATTGTATTTGTCCGCGTTTAATAGTAAAAAAATAGGTGCTAATCCAAAGGTAATTGAGTTTTATAATATTCTCTCTAATAATATACTACCACAATTAGAAGAGGAGACAAATACCGACGACTCAACAATTATAGATAAAGCTATGCCACTAGAATTAGAAGAAGAAACATATCAATCAAACGACGTAAAAGTAATTAAATTATAATGTATAAAAAATATATAATGGTAGCCGGTAGTATATTACCCGTTACTATACATAATGATAAATTATATTTTTTATTTGGGAAAGAAAATCCATCGGAGAAAAGTGCGAAGGGGTGGTCTGACTTTGGTGGAAGACTAGAAAATAAAGAAACACCATTTGAGGGTGCGATCCGCGAAGGAAGCGAAGAACTTAGTGGATTTTTAGGAAATAAATCACAATTAAAAACACTTATTCGAAAAAACGGTGGCATTTATAAATTAAAATACAATAATTACCACCTTCATTTGTTTTTTATTGATTATGACGAGAACCTTCCAAAATATTTCAACCAAAACCACCATTTTTTATGGGATAATATGGAACACGATATATTAAACAAATCAAAACTGTTTGAAAAAATAGAAATTAAATGGTTTTCTGTCTCCGATATGAAAAAATCTCGTAGATCATTTCGCAACTTCTATCAGTATATTACTGACTTACTATTTGAGAATAAAGAGAACATAGAAACATTTGCGAAAACCAAGTTTGTAAAATAGAGTTCATTTAGTCAGACACCTCTAAAAAAAATACATATTAATTGTATAAGACTGTTAATATGTCCTGGAAACAATATGGAGGTATTCGTAAAAATGATAAACTAAACAATCTTTCGTTAGGCACATTAGTAGCGGACGATATTATATTAAGACAAGTCAAGGTCACTACTCATATATTCGACGATACTATTGTTGCAAAAAAAGATATACAAATTCATAGAAATTTAGATGTTAGTAACAATGTAGATGTAAGTGGAAACTTAGTAGTTCATAAAAATATTTACACCCCAAACTACGTTATTGGCACAAATAAAGATATTTCATTGAATTTTGAAGATGGCGGTAATTATAGAGCATATATTTCAGCAGATGTAAATAAGGAATATATTGGTGTTGGCACAAATAACCCGAACGCATTTTTTGACATAAGTTCTACTGTTGTTGAAAGTTTTGCTGTCAGAAATAATTTACCCCATATAAGAAACACAGTGGCTCAAAATAAAAACGATTCAGGTATCGTAATGGACGTAAGTCATAATGTGGCAAGTATCGGATTTTTCTATAACGACATTAGTAATTCATCTTCCGTTCCTCGTTCTAAAATTACATCGGATACCTCAAATGGAATATTTTCATTTGATAGTAGTATTAATAGTATAAACTCACAAGTTGCCACTTATATAACAAGTCAAAATGCTACAACTATTACCACGATTAGTGGTGACATATCATTAAATTCGGAGGCTATATATCTTACAAGTGTTAGTGGAGATATTGTATTGGCATCTGAGAATTCTACGTTTATTACAAGTATTAGTGGAGATATTGATATTAGTGCGAATGACGGAGATGTTACAATACAGTCTATTGATTCTACAAAACTTCGTTCTGCTGTAGCTATTTCTCAAAGAGGGGTTACTACAAAACTAAAGAATGAACCATTTACTATATACGATAATAGTTTATCAGAACCATTTCTTTATGAATATTATAATGATACTCAATTAAAAACAGGGACTTCTTCGGTTAGTGTTGCGATAGATAATTCAAGTACTACATTCACCCACTTATTAACTCCTGATGTTAAGGGACTTTCTATAGGCGGAGGTGCATATGTAAAAGATAGTTCTCGCTCTATGGGAATGATTGGACTTTCTACTACCGATGTATCATTTATACCTTCTCAAAGTTATGTTTCAAATAAAGATACCGTAGTATATCGTACAACTACAGGTATTAATACGTATGCTCCAAGACTAAATAATTATGTTATGGATATTAATGGACCAACCAGAATCGGTAATGGAGAACTTCATTCGATAATAAAACATACGTCTAAGTTAACTGATATACGTTCATCTAAAGAATTTTTAAATTATGTATTTACCACTGGAAGACGTGAAGAAAAAATAGATGATACTACAAATTATGAAACTGTTGGGTTTTCTTCTATGGATTCGGGTAAAACGTGGACTAAGGTAATTGTAGAAAATACTGACACATTAAGAACCAATGATATACACGTTTTTATGGTAGGAGATAAAGCATATACATTATCATCTAACGCACGTATTCATCGTTATAATTTTTCAAGTAAAACAATAGATTTGACTAATATAAGTATTAATAATTTAACAACCACATCTATATACGTTAAAAATTTTGAAACTAGTGATATAGGAATTTTAATTAGCGGCAAACCGACAGGTTCAAATGAAGACAATATATACTACACCACAGTGGATTCAAATTTTATAAATTTAACATCATTAACTAGCATTTCGAATAATATATCTGATGTAGTTGCTTCCGATGGCTATGGAACTAAAGTGTATTTTGTTGGAAATGGTATTCAAACGGTAAACTATTCTACAACTACCCCAGTTCTAGAAACAAGTATATCAACAGGAACATATAAAACCGTTTCGGCATACACTGATAATAATGCGGTTGCGGGAGGTGTAAATATAATATCATATACAGTAAACGGTGGTACTAGTTGGAATGTTGTATCTAATATTATGATAGATAACATAAGTATAACAGAATACATTATTACCCGTATTAATATGCTGTCGGATGGAAATGGGTTAGCTATAGGTACGTACAATAATGGTTCACAAGGGCTTATTTTATATACACAAGATGGAGGAAGTATATGGAAAAATGTACCTAATGAAAAGGCATTTTATTCATTTGGAAACGAAGATGTATTACGATTACCTAGCATAAATAGTATGTGTATTTCGGGTAATGGTTCATTTGTATTTATTAATACTCTGGAAGACGTATCTGGTGTTGAAGAAGAAATCACATATAATAGTGGTTCGAGTATGATATATTATGGATTATATCCTGGCTTATTTGATGTGTATAATAATAAAGTATTAGATGTGAACGGTGGCATGAATGTAAACGGACAAATATTACAATTTTAAAAATTTATAAATTTAATGTAATCATAAATTTAGACTAATACGACAATATGTTATTAGTAACTGTAATCAAATATAAATATATCAATTATATAAATAAGAAATATAGATGAGTGAATGGTTAAGTGCTTCATCCAGTTCAAATAAATTAAAACAATCATATTTTCAAGACTTTATAGATGTAAGCGGCATTGTTTCGTTACGTAATAACAAGAACATTAATTTATATAATAATGAATCTACTCCAGAGTTTAGTATTAATTCAAAAGAGATTCGTGTAAGAGATGATGGCGTTTACTATGATATTAGCAACTCAAAATTAAAATATATAAAAGACCTTACTGAAAACGTCCATGACCGATTAGAAGACCTTATAACAAAGACACAAAATATCAGTGGCGATGGTTCAAATATTACATTTGACAGTAGCATTGAACTTAGGGATAAAGTAATCGCATTGTCAGATTTATCGTTAAATGGTGATATAAATATGAACGGGAATGCTGTATTTACAGGGACTGTGTCTATGAATGGGGATGTTTCCATGAACGGGAATGTTGATATATGTGGTAATTTATACGCACAATACCCAATAGCATCAATACCACCTACTGCTATTCAAGGTGTTGGTTCAGAAGAAGGTAAAGTAATGGTTAGTGTATACACTTCAGATGAAATTAGATTTGAAGATGATGATTTTGTAATTGTGAAAGAAGATAAGGATAAAATACAAATAACGCCTTATGGCATTTTTGTAACCGACAATGTTATTTATGGCGACGATGACTTCGCACTATTTAAAGAAGAGACTATGCCAA
>Ga0233426_10001656_pt1 | contig 19857 bp, 20 predicted proteins | sample SI_118_April2016_6_FD_179875 | JGI IMG/M metagenome (GOLD analysis project Ga0233426, IMG submission 179875) | Seawater microbial communities from Saanich Inlet, British Columbia, Canada - SI_118_April2016_10_MG | ecosystem: Environmental > Aquatic > Marine > Inlet | place: Canada: British...
GTTTTATTGTTAGTGGAAAAAGAGGTTGGCGAAGCATGGGTTTTACACTAACAATAAAATGATAGAGGTTTTGCGACGATTGAGCAAAATAATTAAGGTTTCGTAGTGCCTTGGCAGTAGCGATGGCAAAAAGCGTCGGATGTGTGGCTATTTTGCATAATACCAGTTATAACTACAAAATAAATTAACTCCGCGAAGCGAACGATTGAGAAGCATTTTGCTATTATAACTTTTATTATGTAAATATAGCTTGGGATAGATTTTATGGCGGATTTTTTGTCTTTGAGCGTGGGCAAACAGCTCTTTGGAGTTGTGAGGAACGAACAAGCTACAATGTGCTGTTTTAAGCGTTGGCTACAAAAAATATGACGTAAAAACTACAGAAGTGATGGCAAGCGTGGGCTAATTCAGATTGGTTTTTTGCGAGCTTTTGAGGAACGAAAAAGCGAAGCTTTTAACTTATTGGATGGAAGTTGTTAACGATTTCGTGTAAACTCTCTAAATCATCTTCTAAATATCTTTCTGTTGAACTTATATATCTATGTCCTGCTAAAACTTGAACTTGTCTTAAATTGTATTGTTTTAACCAATTTGTAATTACACTTGCTCTAATTTGATGAATGTTATTTACTTTATAATTTGTCTTTTTTAATTTCTTAATAATTGCTAAAACTGTGTTTCCTAATCTTGCATTATTTGGGATAAAAATTCGATTGGTTTCTAAAGATTTTCTTATCAATATTTCTTCTCTAATTTCTTTGATATATTCTAAAAACTCTATCACTTGCCACGATTTTAATTCTAAAGTTCTTGAGTTACTTCTTGCTCCACTTTTTATATAAATCTTCCCTTTGTATAACTGTAAATCTTCAATTTCTAATTTTATAAGTTCACTTGTATTTAAACCTTGATAAACCAGTAAGCCAGCAATAACTTTATTTCTTTTAGCTGTTAATTTATGATAGCTGTCTTTGATGTTTTCAGTCTCAAAAGAATAATATAAATCTTCTAATTCGTCTGCTTCTAATAGGTTGTAATTAATAGTTCTTTTTACGCCTTTAATATTAATATTCTCTACTGGATTATCTATTCTGTAATTCTCTGACAATAGATATTTAAAGTATATTTTTAATGTTCCTATTTTATGTTTAATTGTCTTTTTTGTAGTATTCTTTCTTTGTAAATATTTAATGAACTTTAAGAACATTTTATAATCTATTAGATCTGGAGTTGTATGATTTCGTTTGCACCATTTTATAAAGTTTTCTGCTCCTTTTATATAACTTTCTATCGTTGATGAACTGTAACTTTCTTTCTGTAAATAATTTCTATATTCTGTCATTTTCTATAGATTTTAATAAATGTGTATAGATTTGTGTAGATTCTAAAGAACTATGGCCTAAAAAAGTTTTGATGTTTTCTAACTTTACTTCGTGTTGTAATAAATGTGTAGCAATTGAGTGCCTTAATGTGTGAAGTGTAATTCTTTTTTCTGCTATTTCTTTGTTGTTAGTAGCTTGTACAATTTTCTGTAATCTGTTGGCTAAACTCATTCCATTTAAACGTGTTCCTCGTTTGCTAATAAACAAAGCTTCGCTTAAATGTGCATCTTTAAATTGTAGTCTTGCTTCAAAAATATAATCTTCTAATAGTTCTGCATTTTTACGATTGATTGGAACAAAACGTTCTTTGTAATTCTTTCCTTTTCTTACAAATACTCTTTCTTTATCAAAAAAAATATCATTCGTATTTAGATGTACAACTTCGTTTCTTCTTAATCCACAACTATATAAAATAACCAATAAAGCTTTATCTCTTAACTTATACTTACTTTCTGTATGACTAAATTCTGTGGCTTTAAAAAGTTCTTTAATTTCTGATTGTGTTAATATATTTAGCTTTTCTTCTGTTGGGTTTTTCTCTGATTTTAAGTGAATATTTATTCCTGTATGATTGTGGTTTTGTAAATATTCTTTGAACTTCTTTAAGGCTTGTTGATGCTTGTTTAAATAGCTTTTACTTAATCCTCCATTTCTTGTTTCGTTAGTTCTTTCTTGTAGATAATTGTAATAATTTTTTACAGTTTTAGTAGTAATATGATTGATATTTTTAATATGGTTTTGTTCCAGATAATAGAAGAACTCTTGCAAATGATTTGGCAAGTAATAAACCGTACTTTCTGCATAGCCTAAAATATCTAACCACTCTTTGTAATTGGCAACAAACATTTTATAACTCTCGTTTTGTAGCTTTAATTTTTTCATACCCTTGACCTTTTTTGAGTTTTAATGGCGATGTAGATTTAAGTTTCTTTTATTCAGTATTTTAACTTCGCCATTTTAATGGTGGCGAACTTATGACGAAGTGGCGAAGTTGATGTTAGCAATACAATCTTGTAATGATTTATCTATCTGACTTTTAAGGTTTGTATATTCGTCTATATCCACAATTTCATAATGATACATTTTACCTTTTTCTGCTTTTACTTTTCTAATATATTGTTCTGCTAATAGTTGTTTATTGTATCTTCTTAATGTGGTTTCTTTTATCCTTAATTTTCTTCTGATTTCAGAACTTGTAAATGTGGTTTGCTTATTTTCTTTTAAATAGGCTTTTAGATTCTCTAAATGATTTCTAACAGCACCAGTAACTGTATCTGATTTTCTTAATAAAACTTCTATAATTAACTCATTTGCTTCTTTAATATCTTCGATTGTCGTTTCTATAAATACTTCTCCTGTTTCTTCGTTTACGTGTTGCTCTCTTTGGTATTGCTTATAAAAAGTTATGGCTTCTATAAATTGTAAATAGTGGCTGTTGGTTCTTCTTGGTTTAAAAACAGATTGTGGCAACTCTAAATATTCTGCAAACGGATTAATTACTTTTATGGGTTTTAAAACTCGCTGAACATCTTTTAAAAGTTCCCTTGATTTGTGTTCCTGGTCTTCGTTTATTTTTCCTGCAGATATTAATCTTTGATAATTCATAATTCTACTATCTTGTGCTGAACTTTCATCTATGTAGAGTAAAAAACTTCTATTGCTATTATCTTCGTAAATACTTTCTTGTGTGGTACAACCAGAAACAGATACAGGGCCTTCAACTGTTAAATGAATGGTTTTTGTGTTTCCTCTTGCATCTTTATGAACTACCGTTTTTGTAATTCTTTTTTTAGATTGTAATTCTCGTAATGGATAGAGTGCATTTTCTGCTCCATCCATATCTTCGATTAATATTAATTTGTGTTGTAATTCTGTACGATTGAAGTAGTAAAAAGCATTCTCACTTAACACGGTCATATCTACAATATCGTGTTCCGGTATCAGTTCCGCTACTTTACTTTGTAAATGTGTTTTTCCTGTTCCAGAACTTCCCAAGCTGATGCAATGCAAAGGATTTGAACTTTTACGACTTGTAAATATCAAGTACATTAAAAGTCTGTTGGTTTCTTCTCCAATAACTCCGCTATTGCCGATTAGGTCATTTGTAAGTTGTAATACATTGGGTTTCTTTAAAAATTGGATAGTTTCTTTTTCTTCTTTACTGGTAAGTTCTCTAATAGTAAACTCGCTTGCATCTTCTTGGTCAAGCTGTGATAGGCGATAGGTTTCTAATTCGTTGGTTAATTCTTGTAATGTTCTTCTAACGATTGATGTTCCTATTTCTATACGTTCCGCTACTTTTCTAACTAATTTCTCAACTTGGTTATCGTTGTATAAATCTATATTGTGGCGTAGTTTTATTTCAGATTTCACTTTTTTAATACTCAATGTTACTCGTAAACTATCCAAGTGATTGAGTTTAATACCACCCAAAACGCTTATTTCTAAATGGTTTGTTGTGTATTCGTAGTTATTGGGATTGGTTGTATTTAACATCGCTAAAAAAGTTTTATAGTACCTATTGGTGACAAAACTAATAAATAGGTTCTAATTAAACAACATTTATATAGTTTGTTTAATACTAATAAGTAACCTAACTTTGTCCAAAACACCTATAACAGGTTATATACAGTACTTTTTTATGACTTTTGGCGAACGTATACTATCGATAAGGAAGAGGCTTAAATGGTCTCAAGATGAACTTGCAAAAAAGGTGGGAACTTCTGCACCCATAATTGGACGTTACGAACGTAACGAGATTAAACCCGCTATTGATACTGCTAAAGCAATTGCAGATTCATTAGGTGTTACTGTAGATTTTTTACTTGGTGGGGATGATACTGTAATGGATAAGGAACTTCTACAAAAAATGAAGGATATTGAGAGTTTTACAGAGGAAGAACGTCTTAAAATCTATGATTTAATTGATATGGCTATCTCTTACCATAAAACTAAAAAGGCGTATTCTAAAGCATAAAAAAACCGCCACTTGGGCGGTTTAATTGTACATTCTAAGCTTTTAATCTAAAATACTATCATACAGATTAAGCAAATAATTAACCTCATTCTTTTTACTCAACTCATCAAAGTCTATAAAAAAACTATTTGAAAATTGTAATTCATCGCTTAAATAATAAGAATATGTTAATTCCCTACACCTTCTGATTCTCTCTGGGCATTCATTTTTAAAAGACTTTAGCTTATTAGAGTTTTGTATACACTCTCTAAAATATATTTTTTGCTTTTTATTCAATTTTTTAACCCTCTTTTTAGAACAGCCTTTTTTATTTTTATAAATTTTGACTAATTTATTTTCAGATACGATTAAAATATTATCTAAATTATCAGATACTACTATTAGATTACCAATATTTTTAGATTTAAATTCCTCATTAATAATACTATCTATTTTTCTTTCAATATTCTGATTTTGAGAAAAAGAAATAGCCGAACTTATCAATAAAATTAAAGTTATATAATTTTTCATAATATTATTTATCTTAAATATAACGGTATCTGCCAACCTATAGTACCTGGTATTGCTCCTCCATATGGATTACCTCCGTGACCAGCACCATTATCATAAATTTTTGGTCCACCATTCACAACTCTTAAATATAAATTACTAAGCTGTATAGCATTTAAAAACTGACTACCTCCGACATTATAATTGGTAAGACCGTGCCCTAATAATTCGTGTGCTAACAAATCTCCTGCTTGTACTTTATCTTTAAATAAATTACCTGTAGTATTATTAACAAAGTCTAATTCAACTTTTGGATTTACCACAATTACAGAGTGTGAACCTGTAGCTGTCTTATAATTAAAGCCTCCACCAGAATTTTCCACATCTTTACCATTTTTATCGCCGAAAAAAGTACTTAATCCCGATTTTAATTTTTTCCCTCTTCTAACTGCTTCAACAGTATGTATCTCTCCTGAATTTACTGCATCAAAATAACCTTGTGCTAGAGCTTTTTCATCAGTACTTGAATTTTGAGTAGCATCATCAAAATCTTGCTGCGTAATTCCTTTGAACTTTTTACCTTTTGTCTTAAATAATTTTGCAAGTTTTTTATTTTTCCTAAAAGTTTTTCTTATTATTCTTTTAGTTCTTCTAGCAGATTTCCTAGACACTCCCTGTATACTATCTCCATTAATTTCTCTAAAGAAGATAGGATTATTGGCACTAAAATGATAAGGTGTAACAGCATAATATTTTTCAGAGAACCTATCTATCTTATTAAATCTTCCAAGTGCAGGGTCGTAATCTCTCCAACCAAAAGCATAGGTGTTTTTTCCTAACTCTTTTTCATCTTCTTTTCCTTGATACGTTTTATAGTTATTTTCAGTACCATTTATCACATTATTGTAACCCTTGTGCTGTAAGCCAAAGGGATAGTAGTTTATGCGTTTTTTTTCTTCGGACGCACTTTTTTTAGAGTGTACTATCTCTAAAAAGTTAAAAAAATCAGTATTGAGTCTCTTGCATCCCATTAGACTACAATATATAAATTTATGATTGATTCCACGCCAGTAAAACCCAGTTTTATTGCAATAAACCCTCTGTTTTTTACTGGCTTCCTTTTCCACGATATGTTACATAAAACGGGTTATAATACAGTCGCTTAAATCCAAGCTTCGCCAAAACTGTAAGTTATAACCAGTTTTATGTAAAATACTTCCTTTCGCCTTTCTGCCGAGGCTCACAGCGGAACTGAATTGATGTTTTCGTTATTGATTTAAAAGATTGTGAAGACTAACGCACTTCGTTTGTTTCATTTTAAAAAGCAACGAAAATCCACCGCATAGATAATCCTATTTTTCGTTACTTTTTAAAACGTTCGTATCAAGTTAAACGTTTTAAAAATATATGATTTAGAGGCTGGAGATGTAGCGGAGAATCATATATTTTTAAAATGATAGGCTAACGCCGATTGAGTGATAGTGCTATTGAATAATAAGATAGGGATAGATAATATAAATAATATAATGCTAGTATTATCTACGAGTATTTAAGTTCAAAAGGGTTATTGATTGATTTTTCCCCGAAAATCTTAAGTAATGAAACTAAATTATTTTTATCGCCATTGTGTTTTTCAATCTTTTTTTGATGAAAAGGTTGATTTAAATTAGGTATTCGAGTAGCAAAAAAAGGAACTAGTTCTTCAAATTTATAAACCTTATCTATGTCTGGGAAATTTACTAAAGGTAAAATATACTTGTTTTTTTTATATTCATCCGAGTATTTAAAAGTCCATTTACTTTCAAAATATTCTAATGTACCAATCACTTTGTTTTCAAATAAAAGTTCAAACTTACCATTTTCAGTATTGTCCCCAATGGGTACGAATTCTTTATCAACAGACCAGGGAGTTAATTTTTTAAATATATTTTTTATTTTATTTTTCATTTCATTGCGAAGTTACAATCTTTTTTAATGTATTGTATCTAAACTTTAAGATTTCTATAATAATATAACGTCTTTCAGGACTATATAATGTGTTATATTGACTATTCACAGTATTAATTACTTTATTTATTCTATCATTTTGAAATAAGTTTTGAATAAACTTATCTGATAAATAGAAATCTCTATAAGACTCTATTAAAGTAAAATGGTTTACACTTTTCTTATCTTCAATTCCAATTTTTGGTTTACTATTATTACAATATTTCTTAATGAATATATCAAATCTTAACCTATCATTTACAATCTCCTTTATCTTATTTTCTTTTTCATTCCATAACAAACCTCGAGCCGAATCATATATTGGAGAAAAAGATGCTAAATTATTTCCAAAAACATCTCTAATTACACCCCAATTATACATGTGCCTATCATTATTTCCAACAAGAGCGTCAAAAAATAACATTCGCATAAATGAAATAAAAATTTCTTTTTTTGAATCTTTGAAAAAATGATAAATAACATCTTTTGTGAATTTAATTGTAAAAAAAGATTGAGTCATTCTTTTGATTTCAATTTCATCAACAAATTCTTTATCATTTAAATAACCAGCAAATAAATCAGCCCCATGATGTAATTCATCTGTTTCTTTTTCGATAAAATATTTTGATAAAAACCTAATTTGTCCACCAATTAAACAAATTTTAGATGACGCTAAATTAAAACCATATGATATTCCAACATCCGATATTAATTGTTCTGTAATTGATTCTGATGGGTAATATTTATGCCCCAGCTTAGCTATATAAACAAACCATTTAGTGTATTTATTTTTTAGAGCAAAACCATATTCATATAGTCTAATAATATCTTTAGGAGCATCTCCAGTTACAGCAACATCTTTTATTACAAAATAATTATGTTTTTTTACAACTTCAATTTTGTCGAATTTTGGATTAAATCCACTATAATTTATGATAGGTAACCTTGTTATATGTTTAAAATTTTTATTTTTTCTCATATTCCTAAAATTTCTTACAATTATTAGCAAACATCTTTGTATTTATCTCTTTTTCAAATGTAACAAAATAATTAACGTACCTAGTGCGCTGGCAGTAGCGCCGGCAAAAAGCGGTGGATGAGCGGATATTTTACATAATTTTCATTATAACTACGGCTTTGGTTTTCGAGCGTTGGCTGATGTTGGCAGTATTATAATGCCAATTATGTAAACATAGCTTTGGGTAAGTTTTTATGCATAGATTTTTTCTTTGGCGTAGCTCTTTGCATTTTTCTTGCAATGTGCTACAAGTGCGTTGGCGCATAAAAACTTACATTGCATTGGCGAGCGGAACAAAACAAAAAACAGAGGATTTTGAGGAACGATAAAACTGGGTTTTGTTTTGTGTGGACTTTAACTAATTGGATGGAAGTTGTTGACGATTTCGTGCAGGTTTTCCAAGTCGTCTTGTAAATATCTTTCGGTTGAACTTATGTAACGATGTCCTGCTAAATATTGAACCTTTCGCAAGTTGTATTGTCCTAACCAATTTGTAATTACTGATGCTCTAATCTGCTTTATATTCTCTGCTTTTTGATTGTACTTTTTCAGCTTTTTAATAATCTGTGAAGTGAGTACATTAAATCGTGTATTGATTGGGAAGAGTTTTTCAGTATCATTTTTTATTCGCTTTTGTAATAATGGCAACACTTCGTTTTGGTATGCTATAAATTCCATTATTTGCCAAGGTTTTAACTCTAATTCCCTGGCGTTACTTCGTCTCGTACTTGGAACATAGATTTTTCCTTTTGAGAGTTGCAGATGTTCGGTTTTTAACTTGCTCAAACTTGTAGTATTCAAGCCTTGATAAACGATTAATCCTGTTATTAATTTACTTCGCTTCGCTGTTAATCTGTGATACTTGTCTTTTATGTTTTCCGTTTCAAAAGAGTAATATAAATCCTCTAATTCATCAGCTTCCAATAAATTATAATTGATAGTTCTTTTTGCTCCTTGTACGATTGTATTTTCTATTGGATTATCGCTTCTGTAAGCTTCATCAATCAAGTAATTAAAATAGATTTTTACACTTCGTAATCTATGGTTAACGGTCTTTTTGCTGTTGCCTTTTCGAGTTAGATATTTGATGAACTTTAAACACATTTTATAATCGATTTCCGTTGGCGAAGTATGATTACGTTTGCACCATTTTTTAAAGAGTTCTATCTGTTTTTCGTTTCCTTTGATAGTGGTTTCGCTGTAACCTTGTTCCTGTAAATATGTTTTGTAATCATTCATTTTCAATCGATTTTAATAAATGCGTATAGATTTGAGTGGATTCCAGAGAAGTATGGCCTAAAAAGGTTTTTATGCTTTCTAATGGCACTTCTTGTTGTAATAAATGTGTTGCTATGCTATGACGTAAAATGTGAAGTGTAATATTCTTTTCTACTATGTTTTTATTATTGGTAGATTCTACAATTACTTTCAATCGATTTGCAAAACTCATTCCTTGCATTCTCGTTCCGTTCTTGTTGATAAATAGAGCTTCACTTAAATAGGCTTGATAAAATTCTGGTCGAGCTTCGTAGATATAGTCTTCCAATATTTCTGCATTCTTTCTATTGATTGGCACGAACCTTTCACGATAGTTTTTTCCTTTTCTAACAAACACGCGTTCCTTATCAAAATAAATGTCGCTTAAATCCAAGTGTACTGCTTCGTTTCTTCGTAATCCACAACTATATAATATTACTAAAATGGCTTTATCTCTTAATTTAAACCTGCTTTCGCTATGACTATATTCTGTTGCTTTAAACAACTCTTTTATTTCTGATTGAGTAAGTATATTTAGTTTTTCCTCTGTTGGTTGTTTCTCTGATTTTAGATGTATGTTGATTCCTTTATGGTTGTGATTCTGTAAATATTCCTTGAACTTCTTTAAAGCTTGTTGGTGTTTATTGAGATAGCTTTTACTTAAACTTCCACTTTGTCTTTCGTTGGCTCTTTGCTGCAATTCTTGGTAGTAATCTTTTACGATTTTTGTTGTGATTTGATTGATATTTCTAATACCATTTTGCTCTAAATAATAGAAGAACTCTTGCAAGTGATTTGGTAAATTATAGACTGTGGTTTCTGCATAACCGAGTATATCCAACCACTCTTTGTAATTGGTAACCAGTAACTTAAAACTTTCATTGTTTAGCTTTAATTTTTTCACTTCGGTATGTGTTTTTTGGTTTTTTGTTGCGAGTTGCTGTAATTAATTAATTCACTTACTCTTAACCTCGCAACTAAACTACTTGCGACTTACTTGCGGTTTGCGAGTTTATTTTGGTAATACAGTTCTGTAAAGCATTGTTTATCTGTTCTTTTAAATTGATGTATTCGTCAACATCCACCACTTCAAAACAGTAGCTTTTAGTTTTTGCTTTCTTAATTCTGCGTATGTAATCTTCTAATAATAATTGGTTGTTGTAGTTTCTTAATGTGCTTTCCTTGATACGTAGATTTCGCCTTATTTCAGCGTTTGTAAATGTGGTTTGATTATTCACTTTTAAATAGACTTTCAAGCGTTCTAAATGATTTCTACAAGCTCCTGTAATCGTATCACTTTTGCGTAGCAAAATATCAATGATTAATTCGTTGGCTTCTTGTATATCTTCGATTGTCGTTTCTATAAATTCTTCTCCTGTGTCTTTATCGTATTGCTTTTCTCTTTGATACTGCTTGTAAAATGTAATAGCTTCTATAAATTGTAAATAATGGCTATTCGTTCTGCGAGGTTTAAAAACGGATTTTGGCAATTGTAGATATTCTGCAAAAGGATTTATCACTTTTATTGGTTTTAAAACTCGTTGCACATTTTTTAGTAATTCTTTGGCTTTATGTTCCTGTTCTTCATTTACTTTTCCTGCGCTAATCAATCTTTGATAATCCATTATTCTTTGGTCTTGTTCTGCTGATTCATCGATGTATAAAAGGAAGCTTCTATTTGAGTTATCTTCGTAAATACTTTCTTGTGTGGTACAACCTGCAACGCTTACAGGTCCTTCAACCGTTAAATGGATAGTTCGTGTAGTTCCTTTAGTGTCTTTATGTACAACCGTTTTAGTAATTCGCTTTTTAGATTGTAATTCTCGTAATGGATAGAGTACACTTTCCGCACCATCTAAATCTTCAATGAGTATTAACTTGTGTTGTAGTTCTGTGCGGTTGAAGTAATAAAAAGCGTTTGCAGATAAGACTGTAATTTCTACTTTATCTTCCTCTGGTATTAGTTCTGCAACCTTACTTTGTAAATGTGTCTTACCAACTCCGGAACTGCCCAAGCTGATGCAATGCAAAGGATTATTTGTTTTGCGAGACGTGAAGATTAAATACATTGTTTGCCTGTTGTGTTCTTCGCCGATTACTCCAGACTTTCCGGTAAGTTCGTTGGTTCGTTTTAATAAATTGGGTTTCTTTAAAAATGCAATCGCTTGTTTTTCTTCTGTTCCTGTGAGTTCCTTTTTATATGGCATCATTGATGCCTCGTATTGGTCAATCAATAAAAACCTGTAATTCTCTAATTCTTTGGTAAGTTCCTGTAATGTTCTACGTGCTACGCTTGTTCCTATTTCCAACCGTTCTGCAATCTTTCGAGTAAACTTTTCTACTTGGTTATCATTGTATAAATCAATACTGTGTCTTAAAATATTATGGTTGTTAGCACTTCGGCTTCGCTCAGTGTAAACTTTTTGGATGCTTAAGGTTACTCGTAAACTTTCTAATTTATTGGTTTTAATTCCTCCTAAAATGTGGATTTCAAGATGTTTTGTGATGTGTGCGTAGTTGTTTGGGTTAGTCGTATCTAAATTGTTCATAATTAATAAAACTTCACTTATCAGTTACAAACTTAATCAATAAATGATATATTAAACAAATTAATACGTTTGTTTTTTAACTTTTAAGTAACGTATATTTGTAATATCCTTATTTTTAAAGGATTTTTATTACTTATTGATTATGAATATTGGAAGTACAATAACACGTTTACGTAAAGAAATAGGATTATCTCGTGAAGATTTAGGAACTAATGCTGGAACTTCTGGTGCTGTAATTGGTAGATATGAACGTAATGAGATTACACCATCTGTTGAGATAGCAAACAAGATAGCTAAAGCTCTTGATGTGTCTTTAGATTATTTAGTAGGTAATAATTCTATAATTGTAAAAGATAAAAAAATATTAAAACGAGTAGAAGCCATTGCAAATATGCCTGATAATGAACAGCAACAAATATTTAATGTGATTGATGCTTTACTTCGTGATTATAATGCTAAAAAAGCTTACGCATAAAAAAAAGGATGAATCTTACATTCATCCCTTAAAATCTATACTGTTTTACTACGAATATTTATTTAATTCCTCATTTAAATCTCTTGTGAACTCATTTAAATTGACCACAAATCCAGATTTATTATTGACAGGAAATACATTTATTAAATAATTATTCTCTATGATTAATGACATAATACTATCCTCAAAGTTATCTAAATCTACTTTAAATAGTGTGTATTCTTTCCATTCCTCATTCAAATTACTTTTAATAAAATCTGGCGCTGTCCAAAAAGACACTAACATTTTATTATCAATATGAGATAAAGCAATATCCTTATTTTTATCTATTATAGTCCAAAACTCTTCAAAATCTGCAACTCTCTTGATAAAATACTTATACCTTTTGTAAGGTGGTAATTTAGATACACTCTTTACTTCTTGTTCATTCAAAGTCATAATTTATTTTTTCTTATTTATTTCTTCTTCCTCTTTCTTCTTTTTATCTTCCATAATTGGCTTCAGAAGTTCAGAGGCTCCCATATTTAAAGGATTTAAATCATTCGCTATAGTCGCTGCTTCTGTATTCTCTCCAAAAATAGTAGTTCCTAAATTATCGAAAAAGCTAATAAACGAATAACTAAAGTTTAAAATACCATCCATAGTAGATGAACCAGTTATACTACTACCACTACTACTATCACTTGAATCAGTTGTATTAGAGGTTTCTATACTACCTTCATCAGTTGTTGCTGTTGTGGCTACTGCAACAGTTGTAGCTTCAGTAACTGGTCTCTCTTTATTTAACAATCCATTTTTATCGTGTTTGTGCTGTAACTTATGTAAATCCCTATCCTGTAAATTACTATGGCTATAGTCATATCCTTTAGAAGCTTCACGACCTCTTTCGTGTGCTAAATCTTTACCTGGTGGGTTTCTAATACTTTTTCTTTTTTTCTTTTTAATTTGATTTATCTCGGACTTTACCCAACCTTTATCTGCCTTTCCTACTTTTGGATCGTTAACTAAAGACCTTAACTTTTTTTGTTTTCCTCTTCTACCAATACGTTTTAGTAATTTTACTGCTGCTTTTAAAATAGGATTACCAGGACCGTGAGGTTTCATACCATCTGGATCAATAAAGTAAATAGGATTATCGTAAGCATAATTGTAAGGAGAGTGTCTCCTCATTTGTTCAGCTAAAGGATCTAGATTCATCCAACGTCCTAAACTTGCATCGTAGTTTCTCGCACCAAAGTCGTGCCATTCTAGACCTAATTCTTGATTTAACTCCTTTCCATTGTACCCAAACTTCTGCGCAGTACTATTCCCATTAGAACTTATCGTATTATTGTATCCTTTATGTTGCAGTCCAAAAGGATAGTAGTTTATGCGTTTTTTTTCTTCGGACACCCATTTTTCAGTCGGTTATCTCCAAAAATTTATTTAAAAGAACGTTTTTTATTCAACCTCTAATATACGGATTGGTATTTATTCCGCACCAATAAAATCCAGTTTTTTGCCTACAAAAACCTTCTGTATTTTATTGGTTTCCTTTGCCACGATATGTTACATAAAACGGGTTATAATACTTGCTCGCTCCATCAATGCCGTAGTTATAACCAGTTTTATGTAAAATACTCCCATCGCCCAAGCTTCCAACGCTCACAGCGGAACACGGATTGATATTTTCGTCATTGATTGTAAAGATTGTGAAGACTAACGCCCTACGGTTGTTTCATTTTAAAAGCTGATGCAACTCCGCCACATTCATCAACCTCTGTTACATCAACTTTTAAAACGTTTCAAGCGGAACAAACGTTTTAAAAAGATGAAGATTTAGGCGGTTGATTATTGAGCGCAAAGGCAATCTTCAGCTTTTTAAAATGATAGAGGTTTTGCGACGATTGAGCAAAATAATTAAGGTTTCGTAGTGCGCTGGCAGTAGCGTTGGCAAAAAGCGGTGGATGAGTGGATATTTTACATAATTTACATTATAACAACGGCTTTGGTGGCGTGGTGGCTGATGTCGGCAGTTTTATAATGCCAATTATGTAAACATAGCTTTGGGTAAGTTTTTATGCTTTGATTTTTCCGTTGGCGTAGCTCTTTGCATTTTTGTCGATAATCGACTTTTAAATATTAAATTCTATTGCAAAAAGGCAATGTGCTACAAGTGCGTTGGCGCATAAAAACTTACATTGCATTGGCGAGCGGAACAAAACAAAAAACAGAGGATTTTGAGGAACGATAAAACTGGGTTTTGTTTTGTGGGGACTTTAACTAATCGGATGGAAGTTGTTTACTATTTCGTGCAGGTTTTCCAAGTCATCTTGTAAATATCTTTCGGTAGAACTGATGTAACGATGTCCTGCTAAATACTGAACTTTTCTTAAATTATATTGTCCTAACCAATTGGTAATTACTGATGCTCTAACTTGCTTTATATTTTCTACTTTTTGATTGTACTTTTTTAGCTTTTTAAAGATGTGATAAACGATTGCGTTAAAACGTGCATTAGTATTAAAAAGTTGTTCGCTGTGGTTTACAATCTTGTTTTGGATTATTGGCCGAACTTCGCTTAAATATTCCATAAACTCCATTATTTGCCAAGGTTTTAATTCTAATTCTCTGGCGTTACTTCTTTTCGTACTTGGAACATAAATCTTTCCTTTTGAGAGTTGTAGATGTTCTATTTTTAAGTTGCTTAAATCTGTTGTATTTATACCTTGATAGACGATTAATCCAATAATAACTTTGGCTCTTTTAAGTGTGTATTTATGATATTCTTCTTGGTGTTTATCGGTTTCAAAACTGTAATATAAATCTTCTAATTCTTCGGCTTCGAGTAAGTTGTAATTGACGTTTCTTTTTACACCTTTTATAGTTGTCTTTTCTATTGGATTATCTATTCTACAAGCTTCATCAATTAAGTAATCAAAATAGATTTTAACGCTTCGTAATCTGTGATTAATGGTCTTTTTAGTTGTTCCTTTTCGAGTTAGATATTTAATGTATTTCAAGCTTTTTTTATAATCGATTTCGATTGCTGTTGTGCTATTTCTGTTACACCATTTTATAAAATTCTGTGTTTCTTTAGTATGTAAATTTACAGTTGATTCACTATAATTTTGCTGTTTTAAATAATCTTTAAACGGTTTCATTTTCAAGTGTTTTAAGTAGATGTGTATAGATTTGAGTAGATTCTAAACTGCTATGTCCTAAAAAGGTTTTTATACTTTCTAATGGTACTTCTTTCTGTAATAAATGTGTGGCGATTGAGTGCCTTAAAATGTGAAGTGTAATTTTCTTATCAATGATATTTTTATTCTCTGTAGCTTCTACAATAACTTTTAATCGATTAGCAAAACTCATTCCTTGCATTCTCGTTCCGTGATGATTGATAAACAAAGCTTCGCTTTCTTTGGCTTGGTAAAATTCTGGTCGAGCTTCGTAGATGTAATCTTCCAGTATTTCTGCATTTCTGCGATTGATTGGAACATAACGTTCTTTGTAATTTTTACCTTTTCTAACAAATACTCTTTCCTTATCAAAAAGGATGTCGCTAATATCAAGATGTACCGCTTCATTTCTTCGTAATCCACAACTATATAATATTGCTAAAATGGCTTTATCTCGTAATCTAAATCTACTTTCACTATGACTAAATTCTGTTGCTTTAAATAATTGTTTTGCTTCTTCTTGGGTTAGTATATTTAACTTTTCCTCTGTTGGATTGGTTTCGTTTTTTAAGTGAACATTGAAGTCTTTATAGTTGTGGTTTTGTAAATATTCCTTGAACTTTTTTAAAGCCTGTTGATGTTTATTTAAATAGCTTTTACTTAAACTTCCGCTTGTTCTTTCGTTGGCTCTTTCCTTGAGTTCGTTGTAATAATCCTTTATGGTTTTTGGTGTGATTTCTATGAGTGTTTTTATCTGCTTCTGTTCTGCATAATAAAAGAACTCTTGTAAATGATTGGGTAATTGGTAAACTGTACTTTCTGCATAACCAAGTATATCCAACCATTCTTTATAATTAGTAACGAACATTTTAAATACGTCATTCTGTAGCTTTAATTTTTTCATAGCGGTTGCATTTTTTGGGTTTTGTGGAACACACTATTTAACTTCCTGTTTCTGTTGTGGTTAGCTGTTCCACTTTGGTAGTGGAACGCTTTGGAACATTGGAACGCTCTATTTTGGCAATACAGTTTTGCAATGCTTGTGCGATAGCTTCTTCCAGTTCCTTGTATTCATTGGGATTGGTTACTTCGTAACGGTTTAGATTTTCGCCTTTCCTCTTTACTTTTTTTATGTAATAATTATCCATTAATTGCTGATGATATCGCCATTGCGTAGTTTTCTTAACCTTTAATTTTCTTCTGATTTCTAATGCTGTAAATGTGGTTTCATTTTCCATTATTAGATATTTCTTTAAGGCTTCGAGATAGTTTCGTGTTGCTCCATTTATGGTGTCTGATTTTCGCAATAACACTTCTATAATAAGTTCGTTGGCTTCCTGTATATCTTCGATTGTGGTTTCTATAAATTCTTCTCCTGTTTCCTTGTCGTACTGCTTTTCTCGTTGGTATTGTTTATAAAATGTAATCGCTTCAATGAACTTTAGATAATGACTATTTGTACGTCTTGGTTTAAAAACTGACTTTGGTAACTGTAGATATTCTGCAAACGGATTGATAACCTTAATTGGCTTTAATATTCGTTGTGCATTTTTTAGTAATTCTTTAGCTTTATATTCTTGTTCTTCATTTACTTTTCCTGCACTTATCAACCTTTGATAATCCATTATTTTTTGGTCTTGTTCCTCACTTTCATCAATGTAAAGTAGGAAGCTACGGTTTGCATTATCCTCGTAGATATATTCCTGTGTAGTTGCTCCTGCAATACAAACTGGTCCTTCAACTATCAGTTCTATGGTTTTGGTATTTCCGTTTTTATCCTTGTGTACCACACGTTTTTTAATCGTCTTTTTACTGGCAAGCTCTCGTATCACATACAATACCGAAGCTGCTCCGTCTAAATCTTCAATAACTATAATCTTGTGACTTAATTCAGTTCGTGCAAAATAGTAGAGTGCATTTGCTGATAGGTTAGTAACTTCAATAACATCTTCTTCCGGTATCAATGCAGATATAGAACTTTGTAAATGTGTTTTACCAACTCCAGAACTTCCCAAGCTGATGCAATGCAATGGATTGTTTGTTTTTCGAGAAGTGAAGATTAAATACATCGTTTGCCTGTTGTGTTCTTCTCCGATTACTCCAGACTTTCCAATAAGCTCATTTGTGCGTTTAAGTAAATTATCCTTTTTTAAAAATGTAATCGCTTGTTTTTCTTCTGTTCCTGTGAGTTCTTTAAAATAGGGTTGGTGTTGTTTCTCATATTTATCAATGAGTAAAAAACGGTAGTTCTCTAATTCTTTGGTAAGTTCCTGTAATGTTCTACGTGCTACGCTTGTTCCTATTTCCAACCGTTCTGCAATCTTTCGAGTGAACTTTTCTACTTGGTTATCATTGTACAAGTCGATGTTATGCCTTAAAATATTATGCTGTTTGGGTTTCTGTATGCTTATAGTTACTCGTAAACTCTCTAATTTATTTGTCTTTAAGCCTCCTAAAATATGGATTTCAAGATGCTTTGTAGTGTATTCGTAGTTATTGGCGTTGTTGGTATCTAACATTGTTGAAAAATATTTTTTAGAACATATATTGTTCAAAAGTATAAAATATGTTCTTATTAATCAAACAATATGATATTTAGATAGATAATTTATGTTTTATATATTTGCGTATTACTTTATTTAACTGATATATTTAGAACTTATGTTGTTTGGCGAACGTTTATTAAGCACACGTAAAAAGAAGAAGATTTCGCAAGATGAACTTGCTAAACAGATTGGTGTACACGCTCCTGTAATTGGACGTTACGAACGTGATGAAGTAAAACCATCAATTGAAACTGCTTTTAAAATTGCTAAAGCTCTTGAAGTGTCTTTAGATTATTTAACTGGATTATCTGATTTGGAACTTGATAAAAATATTGTAGATGTTGTTATGAGTTTACAAAAACTAAACAATGAAGATAAAGAGCATATCTTTACTACGATTAATGCGTTAATTCGTGATGCTAAAGCTCGTAATACTTATGCATAAAAAAACCACAACTTTCGCTGTGGTTTTCTTTATTTATTTATAACGCCTTTCGGACTCTAAAGTATCTATCTGCTTGGAACAATGTTCGTATTTCAAGCCTCTTAATATTTGTATCTCATCAAGATGTTTAAAATTCATTGCCATTTCTTTAGTAACCTTAATTGTTGAACCTTTTTTACGAATAACAATATCTAAACTTAAATTATCCGTATCACATTTTAACACCGATAAACTATCAATATATACTTGATACTCATTATTACTTTTATCTAATGCTATTTTAGATTCTCCTTTTGATTTATCCTTCAAAGATTTAGAAAAATAAAGAGAACCAAATCTTTCAACGCTGATAGAGTCTATAACAAATTCATCAGAACTGATAATAGAGATTTCTTTATTAAGGTTATCAATCTTAAAAGTTTGATAATCTATTGGCGTACAACTTGACAAAGTCAATAATGCTGCTATGAAAATTATATATATTGTTTTAGTTACCATACTTTTTAGTAATATCCTTTTGTTCTTTTTTTGCGTCTTTTATTCTTTGCTGCGCTGAATTAATTAAACCACCTAACGCAGCTCTAATATTATTATCTTGTTTACTATTACCTAAACCATCCATAGCGCCTTGAATAGTTTTTATCGAAGATTCAGAACCACTAATAACATCGCCTAAAATAACATCTCTCCTAAATCGCGCTCCTACACTTTCCATTTTTGCACTCATTTGATTTCCTGTCAAACTTCCCATATTAAATATGTTCTGTACTTCTCCTCCGTTATAGTTCCATAATTGTTCAGCATATGCTTCATTAGTATTGGCAACTTTTTCGTGACCTAATCCATCGTGGTCAAAACCAGCTCTCAAAGCTTCTAAACCATATGACAAGTAGAATAAACCACCACCATAAGTATCAATATCACTTCTATGTTTTTGCTCGTGTGCAATTAATGAAAACCAATCTCTATTACTTCTTGTTCCTATCATTGTTCTGTCAAAAACAACTGTATTACCTGTTGTTATAGCTATAGCATTATCTGGGACAGCTACTCTAGCATACCAAGCAGCTCTTGGGTCACTATCTCTTATCCAAGTTGTTCCAGTTAAGGATTCTGGTGAATAGCCATATGCAGCACTAAATAAACTGACTAATGGTTGAGTAAGTCTCTTATCCGAGTCTCCTTTATGTCCATTTTCTCCTCTAAGCATAAATTCAGGCTCAAGTCCTTCTAATTCTTTAGAAATTGTCACATAGTTTCCACTAAATACATATGGTGCCCATTGAGGGAAGTCTGTAGCTAATGGGTCAACAACATTAAATCTACCGATAGCAGCATCATAGTGTCTCCATTTATACTCGTACATATTATATCCTAAATCTTCGGATAATTCTTGTCCTTGGTATTTCCACCTGTGTTCAGTACCATTCACGACATTATTGTATCCTTTATGTTCAAGTCCAAAAGGATAGTAGTTTATGCGTTTTTTTTCTTCGGACACCCATTTTTCAGTCGGTTATCTCCAAAAATTTATTTAAAAGAACGTTTTTTATTCAACCTCTAATATACGGA
>Ga0233426_10001659_pt1 | contig 19843 bp, 8 predicted proteins | sample SI_118_April2016_6_FD_179875 | JGI IMG/M metagenome (GOLD analysis project Ga0233426, IMG submission 179875) | Seawater microbial communities from Saanich Inlet, British Columbia, Canada - SI_118_April2016_10_MG | ecosystem: Environmental > Aquatic > Marine > Inlet | place: Canada: British...
GTAGACAATCTTGATCTCAGTACTATTTCGTGTCTTGGGATTCAAAAAGTTGCAAGCCTAAAAGTAAACCAGTTACCTGACTTTGAACGCACGGACTCAAACAGTATTGTGTGCTTAAATCTTGACCCAATTACACTAGAGGTTGCGTCATTAGACAATCGGACGTATCGCTACAGTTGGACTAAAGACGGTATAGATTTCCCCTTAAACATAGCGGATGTAGATGCACAGATTCTTGTTTATGATGGAGGTACCTACGAAGTAACCGCAGAAACGACAGATGGAACAAATTGCTCAAAAAAGATAAGCATGGTATTGATTTCCTCGGAGATAGCCACTCTAACACAAGACGACCTTACGGTAATAGATTTAGAAGGCGATACGGGCTCTGTGGAAATTACTACAACTAATTTAGGGGTTGGTGTATATGAATTTGCTATTGACGATCCTTCTGGCCCCTACCAAGATACTCCCTATTTCGACGACTTACTTCCAGGGATTCATATGGTTTACATACAGGATAAAAATAGTTGTGGGATAGCCGAAATTGAAGCCTCTATTCTTGGGCATATGAAATTTTTTAGCCCAAATGGAGATGGAACCAATGATTTTTGGAGGATACTCGGCGTAAGCGAGAACTTCCAGCCCAACAGTCGTGTTTATGTTTATGATCGTAATGGAAAACTACTTGTTGATTTAGACCCTTTAGGAATTGGATGGGATGGCACCTACAACGGATTTCAGTTGCCGCAAGACGATTATTGGTTTAGGGTGTTTTTTGATAATGGAAAAGAACGTATCGGACATTTTAGCTTGTTAAGATCTGAATGATGAAAGCAACACTAAAAAAAATCTTTCTGATGGTTCTAGTCTTTGGTCATTTTACTGTCTCTAGCGCTCAAGGTTTTGTTCCCATATTCAACGAATATTTAGCTGAAAATCTATATATGGTTCATCCGGCTATGATTGGGGTTAATCTTAAAAATGCTCGAATCAATCTCGGGAGTCGGCAACAATGGTTTAATGTTCCAGATGCACCAGGCACCAATCTTCTTACTCTAGAATACAAAGCGACTAAAAACGCAATCTTGGGCTTACAACTTATCAAGGATCACAACGGCTATCATTCCAAAAACTCCAATTACCTCACCTTCGGCTATCGAATTTATTTAAGTGATGCTATATGGAATACCCGACGTTCATTTCCCACTAAAAACGACAACATAAAAGAACTCTCTTTTGGAATTAATATCGGATCCATTAATTACAGCATCGATCAAAGTAGTTTTGACGCGCGAATTCCAGACCCGTTATTGAATGCCAACTCGAGTGGAAAGCGCTATTTTACAATTGATGCAGGAGCAGCTTACGTGTCTACGCATTTATCTGCACAGGTTTCGGTCAAGAACATCAATATGAACAGCACACAAGGGGATACTGCAGATGGTGATGTATACATAAATCCGTTAAAGTTTAAGCATTATCTAGCATCACTTCAGTATGAAATTTTCTTCAATAACGGCTGGAATTTAGAGCCTTCTTTTTTAGTTCAATTTTTAGAGAAAACAGAAGAGAGTAGCTTGGACTTGAACCTAAAGTTATACCGATTGGTTAAGAAAGGTCGCATTTGGCTTGGTGCCTCTTTTCGACAAAATTTCATTAAAATAGACACTCCTTCGGAGTATACTATTCCTAATCAAAACTATACGCACTTTACCCCTGTTTTTGGAATGAATTACGATCGGTATCTTTTCTCCTATCACTATACTTCCAATCTTGGAACTTTAAACCTTGGTACTTCAGGTCTCCACTACTTCTCCCTTGGAATAACCCTATTTTGACTTAAAATCTTAGATTAAATTAACGTAATCGTTTCCCCTATACAAACGATGATAATTGAACAAAATAGGATGATTGTGATTTCGGAACAGCCAATAGGGCTTTTGTAATTTAATTTACTCAAGACTCAATATTACATCTGAAAACACCCCTTGATTAGATGAGCTTGACATAATGTGAACAGTTTCCTTAGTTTAAATAACAATTTTTTTTGCAAACTCTTTAGGGCTAATACCGTTCAATTTTTTAAAATTATTGAAAAACGTAATACGCGAATTAAACCCACATTCCAAAGACAAAGAATCGATTGTCTTATTTTCTAAGTAGCCATCTTTAATGAGCCGCATTGATTTTAGAACCTTGATTAAATTGTAATAGTCTGTACCCTGGTATAAACAATGGTAATTGAACAAATAACTTACATGGGATTTAGGAATTGCTAATTGTGACGCAATAAAACTGGCACTAAAATCATGCTCCTTAATTAACTTATCATTGTTCTGAAGCGCAATGATTTTATAAATCAAATCGGGGATGTTATCTTGAATCAAATTTTGAATGTACTGATGCTTTTCATCTACCTGTTTGGTCAAATCAAATTTCCAAAAACTAATGCTAGCTTCTTCCTTGACAATGTTTTGAATTAATATGATCTTCCCATAAAGAATGATCGGGTTTAAAAAAATGTAAACCAATAAAAATAACCAAACAGTTGAAGTTAAAACATAGAAATCTATCAACCATTGATCTGAATTTAGCCCAGAGAAAAATTTCAAAATTACTGCGGATAAAAAAATAAAGATAAAAACAAAATACATTACATATACCCAGCGTTCTAGAAATCTATCTTTCGTCAAAAAGTTATTTGTTTTGGCTTTTATTAATCTGAAGATTATCACAACATAATATAATCCCAATAGTAGACTTAAGATTACATTAAACTTAAAGGGTGTATCAAAAAGAATGAAATTGACAAGCGTAATTAAAAAAGGGATAATGAAATGAGGCAAATCTTTATATACTTTGACCTGTCTTGTTAATAGTGTTCGAATGTACAAATACCAACAGGGTAGAAAAATAATCGATAAAATGGCAGGGTATTCTCGTGTTATATAAACCCCACCCAAATTTGTTGAAAAATACAAAATACCAACGCGGTGTAGAATCAGCTGAAACAACAATAACACAAGATAAAGGTTTACTTTAAGGTTTGTTCGTCCAGAAAAAAGCATGATTAATATCAAAAGTGATCCAATCAAAATCGTAGAAACAAAAAGGCTGTTTATGTACATATACTATAAATATAGTAAATATATAGTAATTAATGTATGTTTCATAATTGTAAAAACCTTTTGGAAAGCGAATCGATAGCTTATGACTTGAATACAGCACACATCTCACTATATCAAAGGGATTCTCAATCATATTAAAAAGGAATCTGCTTTCATAATCTCGCATATTGAAGCTATTAAAATAGAGCGCTTCTTCTTAAAATCAAATTCAAAATTCAGTACTTTTTTGATTGTATTGAACAGTAAAAATGGAAACTGAGCAGCTGTAATGAATATGTTTTGCTGGCAACAAAGTGTTTCGTATTAATATAAAATGATTCATATATGCAGTTTCATTTATGCGAGCTCAAACAAAAATTAAACTTATTGTTTCATATCGATTAAATAAGTTTCTTTTTGAAAGTAATTTCAGGGGCTGGTAGCGAACAATGCATATTCTACAATACAGAAATCGTAAATTTGATAGGCATTAAAATGCCATTAAATCAAAATAGAAAATTGTTTTTATCAGATTTATATTGGTGATAAAGAAGAGCCATTAACGGATTTTGTGTGTGTTTTTAGTTAAGATTTTATGAAACATAATTTATCGACATTTTTGTTTTTCTTTTTATTGTTGGGGAAGATTACATTTGCTCAAATCCCAAGAACCTCTAATCTTGTTGGTAGTTATCTATTCAACTCTAATGCGAACGACACAAGTGGATCGGTGAATAATGGTGTAGCATTTGGGTCTCCAACCCTTATTACTGATCGATTTAACAATGCAAATTCAGCATACTCTTTTGATGGCAACGACTACTTTTATTTTGGTAACCCGATGGCTAACCAAATCAACAATATTTTCTCAATCAGTTTATGGCTAAACCAAACGAGCACAGCACCCACAGATTTAATAGGTCTTGGATATCAAACGTGCAGTGGGGGTGCTGGTCCTATAATTAGAGCTGGCTCGACAATGAATTTTAATCGATGTAACGCTGGTTTTGATACATCTGACAACACATCCAATGATGGTAATTGGCATCAATTTGTATTTGTCTACGATGGAAGTTCGAGGAAGATTTATCGTGACGGAGAATTACTTAGTAATTTAAATGGTGGCGGCATTTTTACTGTTAATAACTATGGCCTTGTTTTAGGTAAATCTTGGTATAATAATTCAGGTGGTAATTATTATCAAGGAAAAGCAGATGACTTGAATATTTGGAATGTTGCATTATCAAGCTCTGAAGTTTCCCAGTTATATTCCTATGAAAACAGCAATCCAAATTTAAATAGTGCCCCGACCAACATCGCTTTATCTTCTACCTCTGTAAACGAAAACGTCGATACTGGAACCACTGTAGGTGGATTGACCACTACAGATGGCGATAATGGAGACAGCTTTACCTATACCCTAGTTTCGGGAGCAGGAGATACCGATAACACAAGTTTCTCCATCAGCGGAGCCAATCTATTAACCAATACTGCTCTGGACTATGAAACCAAAAGCAGTTACAGTATTCGGATTCAAACTTCAGATGGAACAGCCACCTATACCAAGGCCTTTACCATTAACATAGTAAATGTCAATGATGCGCCAACTGATATCGGTTTTGGTGAAGAAAGCTTTTCAGACAATGGGCTTATTTTACATTTAGATAGTGGAAATTCATCCTCTTATCCAGGCTCAGGGAACACTTGGTTCGACCTAAGTGACAATAATTATAACGCTGTTTTAATGAATTCACCTCCCTATTCAAGTTCTAGTGGGGGTCTCATTGGTCTGAACGGTTCAAGCCAATGGATACAACTTAATTCATTCGCAGGGGTACTAACAAACAATAGTGCTTATAGCATAAGCATGTGGTTTAAGTCAACCGAAACAAATCCTTCTGGAGGTATTCATAATAATGCCATTTTTTCTATGCATACTGCTAGTGGAAGCAATCTATATAGAATTGGTGCTGCACCAGATGCCAACAGAGGCTTGTATTACAATTTTAGCACCGGCTCGTTTGAAGGGCGTGTTAGTCAGATAAACTTACACGATAACCAATGGCATAATATAACCATTACTAAAAACACTGGCGCAGAAGCTCAATTTTATATCGATGATGTTCTTAGAGCGTCTAACGGTTCCATTACTAATGGAGTAGACTTTAACAGTGTTGATAAAGTATCAATTGGGCAGGAATATGATGGCGGGAGTATCACCGATCACTTCCAAGGAAATATTCCCATAGTGATGATTTATAATAGAGCCCTTGATGAAACCGACAGGGCATCGCTTTACGACCACTACAAGAATAGATACATTGATGGTAATCTTGATTCAAGTACAACAACTAATACAGCAAGTATAGATGAAGAAGTTTCTATAGGAACAGTTGCAGCAACACTTACAGCAACAGATCCTGACACTACAGATTTTACTTTTAGTTTAGTTAATGGTAATGGATCCAATGATCAGCACAACTCATCTTTCACTGTTTCAGGCACCCAACTGCTGGTTGCAAGTAACATTGATTTCGAGACTACTTCATCTCTTAACATTTATGTTCAAGCGAGTGATGGTAACAGCACCTTTTCAAAAGCACTCACAGTAAATGTAAATGATGTAGATGAAGCCCCAACAGATATTGCTTTAAGCAACACAGCCTTCTTAGAAGGTATTGCATCTGGATCAGCTTTAGCTACTATTACCACAACAGATCAAGACACGGCAGACACACATACCTTCACTCTTGTTAGCAGTGGAGACGCTCAGGACGACGACAATGCTAGTTTTACAGTAAGTGGCACTTCACTTATCACCAATGATAACCTTGATTTTGAAACTAAAAGCACCTATGCCCTCTACCTAGAAGTCAACGATGGTACCAGTCAATATGCTGAAGCCTTTAGCTTAACTGTATCAGATACAAACGATACTGCACCAACAGCAATTGGATTATCCACAACTACGTTTGCGGAAGATATTGCCAATGGATCGGCCGTTGCAATACTCTCTGCAACAGATATAGATACTGCTAGCTTGAATAGCTTTAGCTACAGTCTGGTGAGTGGTGACGGAACAAATGATGCTTCCAATGGTAATTTTGCCATTAATGGAGCAACGCTCATTAATTCAGGGACCTTTGATTATGAAACAGCAGCAAGTCACGCTATTTATCTTCAAGTCAACGATGGGGCAAATACCTTTAACCAAGCATTTACTTTAAGTGTAACCGATCAAAATGATGCGCCAACAGACATTAGTTTTGTTACTAATGCTGGTGTAAAAACAACTGATCTAGTTTTACATTTAGATGCTTCCAATCCAAACTCGTATTCAGGAAGTGGAACAACATGGAATGATTTGAGCGGAAATGGGAATGATTTTACAATTTATGGAGCTACCTATGATGCAAATGGGTATTTAGATTTTGATGGAACGAATGATTGGGCAAGAAGTACAGCAACCTTAGATTTAAGTTCTTACGATAACATTTCTGTTCAAATATACTTGAAGTCAGAAAATACGTCTGAAGCAGAAATAACGTACGAACATTCCGCAAATTGGAACAGTAACTCGGGCGGTTTTGGATTAGCAATGCATTTAAATGGCGGATCCTTTTTATTAAACGAACATCACACCAATCATTACGCAGGGATAGGACCAAGAAACTATTTGGCAAATGTTGGGTCAAATTGGCATACGAGTACCAATATATTCAGTGTTATTTCTGATCCTATCGGACGTTTAGCTTATGTTAATGGGACGCTCAGAGAATTCAATCAACAGTTCCAGAATTCAACTTCAACAAATAATGGGGCATTTTTAAATGACTACTTCTATCTTGCTGCACGAGCTGGTTCTAGCATATTCTTTAATGGGCAAATTCAATCATTACTCATCTATGGTTCAAAATTAACGCAAGAAGAGGTCAGTAATAATTATTCTACAATCACAAACCCTTCTTCTACTAGTTCTGGTACTGTTGACACAGTATCTGTAAATGAAAATGCTGCTTTAAACACGGTGATAACTAGCTTAGTTGTCACTGATGCTGATGTCAATGACACACACAGCTTTAGTCTCGTAAATGGCGATGGAGATATTGGAAGAGACAACGCCAGCGTATCAATCTCGGGAACCCAATTGCTGGTTAATGCAAACATTGACTATGAAAGTACTGCTTATCTTTTGGTGAATATTCAAGTGTCTGATGGAAACAGTTCTTATACAAGTTCACTCACTATAGCTGTTAACGATCTAAACGAAGGTGCCCCTTCTGATATTAATTTAAGTCATACAGCCTTTTTAGAAGATATCGTCTCGGGAACAACAATAGCTAGTTTAACTGCTGTTGACCCAGACACAAATGCAACACAAACTTATAGTTTGATTGATAGCGGAGATGCGCAAGATGACGACAACAATCACTTCAGAATTAACGGAACAAGCTTGGTCAGCAGTGGCACCTTTGACTTTGAAACTAAGAACAGCTACAGCATCTACTTAAGTGTTACTGATGGGTCAGCAAGCTATGAAAAAGCCTTTACGCTCACGGTTTCCGACACCAACGAAGCGCCGACGGCTATTAACTTTGCTTATCCTTTTGTAGACGAGAATGTCGCTCTTGGAACCAGTGTTTTTGGGCTAACCTCTTCATCGTCGCAAAGTGGAGACGGATATATTAATTACAAATCGTATAAAACGCATAATGGGAATGGTAGTAGTTCCACATATAATGGCGTGAGTTATAGTGGCGGGGGTGGAAATCACGCTGAGATGGACGCCATGTTTGATGTTAATCAGCCAATGACAACTTTAACCCATAGTGGAGAAGTATCTCCTTATAGCTCAAGTGGACTAGCTGGGGGACATCCTCCCATATGGGGCAGTAGTTTCTTTGGTGTTTCTTATACAGGTTGGTTCAAACCCGATGAAAGTGGGTTATACAATTTCAGAACTTATGCCGATGATAGTCATGAGTTTATGATCAAAGAAATTGGTAAAACCGATGATGTTGTTAGTAAGCAATATGGCTGTTGTTCTTATGTTTACGGTTCTGCCACATTGGACGAAGATACTTGGTATGAATTTGAAGTAAGGTATCAAGAATACGGGGGTGGTGATTATGTTTACCTATATTATTCAACTCCTGCAGATGGAGGTAACACATATAATTTAGTCAGTAACCAACATCCATTGGGAACATTCAGAAATTCAGAACCCATATTTGATGTATTGACTACAACGGATCCAGATACTGGAAACACACACACCTATTCCCTTGTTGCTGGAGAAGGAGATGATGACAACGGAAGTTTTACCGTTAGCGGAACCTCGTTAATTACTGCAACTGAATTAGATTACGAAACCAAAAACAGCTATACCGTTAGGTTAGAAACCTTTGATGGAGCTAACTCCTATTCTGAAGCATTTGTTATATCCGTAAAGGATGTTAATGATAATGCTCCCACAGCTATGGCCTTGTCCTCTTCAACCTTGAATGAAGATATTCTTTCTGGAACACTTGTGGCAGAGATCTCTTCTACCGACACAGACACAAATGATGTAAATGACTTCACCTATAGTTTGGTTTCAGGAGACGGAACAGACGATAGTGACAATAGTCATTTCACCATCAATGGATCAAGCTTGGTAAGTAGCGGAACCTTTGACTACGAAACCATGAATGACCCCAACCTTTACCTTGTAATTGAAGTGAATGATGGAACCTTTACATACTCTCAAACATTTGTTATCGGAGTTCTTGATCGAGACGACTCCCCAACAGTTATTGCGCTAGACAATACAGCAATCTTCGAGAATATTCCGCTAGCCACTGCGATCGCAACTTTAACTACAGAAGATCAAAATCCAACAGATAGCCATACGTATTACTTGGCTGCTAGTAACAGTGCCGAAGATGATGACAATGGAAGTTTTACCGTTAGCGGAACACAATTATTCACCAACGCTGAATTTGATTTTGAAACCAAAAACACCTACAACATTTATTTGAAGGTTAGTGATGGAACAGGGACCCGAGATTATTATGAAGCCTTTACCATTACCGTTTCAGACACCAACGAAGCGCCAACAGAAATTGATTTTGCTGGAGGAGCAGGTTCTACCTCTGGAGGAGGAACAACTTCTGCAACTGGACTTATTGTACATTTAGACGCGTCAAATGCTGCTTCTACTGCCACGCCAAATAGCAGTTGGATTGATTTATCTGGAAATGGAAATCACGGTGACATTTTATCTGGGGTTAGCTTTCAGAACAATGTCTTTAAAACTACCAATACTGGTGGTGGACGAAGTGGAGTACGTGTAGGGCCTTTACCAACTATTTTAAATGCCGCCTATTCTTTCACCGTAGTTGTAAAAGTAACACCACAATCCACTTCTGGAAATATTTTAGGTCTTTCTAGTAATAACCAACATGGAGGTTGGAATGCGCCCGTTATCCCAACGGCAAATTCAAAAGTTTTTCCTGGACTTCACAGTGCACACGGACAGTACCAGCGCCCTTATAATATTGGGACAACCTATGAGTATGTGTACAGCTACAACCACACCAATCGTGAACATAAATTCTATGAAAATGGAGTGTTGGTGAATACACGCACGGTAGGTTTTAGTTCAAACAATAGTGCTGGTTATTTATTTTTAGGAGACGATAATCCAGGTTGTTGTGGGAATTATGAAGGTGTTCACTCTGCTGATTTTGTTGGAGATTTCCATCGTTTTATGGTCTTTAACAAAGCATTGACAGACCAACAAATTACTGGATTATATCAATCGGCTTCTTTTGACGAGAATGCTGCGGTTGGATCTGTTGTCGGAGATTTGTTTACCATCGATCAAGACACCAACAATAGCTATACGTTCACCATGGTTAACGGAGACGGAACAAATGACATTAACAATACCAGCTTTACCGTTTCTGGAACTCAATTAATTGTAAATGAATTATTTGACTATGAATCGGTGCAAGAATTATACATTAATGTTCAGGTCAACGATGGATTAAATACTCTAACTGATTCTGTCACCATACAAATAAATGATGTTAACGACAATGCCCCAACAGCAATGGCATTATCCTCCAATACCTTGAATGAAGACATTCTTTCTGGAACAGTAGTCAGCGTTCTTTCAAGCAGCGATGCAGACACAGATGCCGTAAATAATTTCACCTATAGTTTGGTAGCAGGTGACGGAACAAATGACCAACACAACAATCGATTTGTTATCAATGGAGACTCATTAATTAGTAGTGGCACCTTTGACTTTGAAACTGTGATTGACCCAACAATCTACCTTAACTTAGAGGTAAATGATGGAGTTTTTACTTACACTCAAGCGGTGACCCTTACACTACTCAATACAGATGATGCACCAACAGACATTGATCTTAGTAACACCGCTATTTACGAAAATATACCGCTAGCTTCAGCGATTGCTAGCCTAACGACTGAAGATCAAAATGCTGGCGACATACACACATATACCCTTGCTCCTACAAACACTAATGAAGATGATGATAATGGAAGTTTTACCGTCAGTGGAACTCAATTACTGACCAATGACAGCTTCGACTTTGAAACTAAAAACAGTTATAATATTTACCTAAAGGTCAGCGATGGAACGGGAACAAGAGGGTATTATGAAGCTTTCACCATTACGGTATCCAATGTAAATGAAGCACCAACAAGTATTGGCATTACGCCAGAAGGTGTTTCTCTAGATGGTCTTGTTGTTCATTTAGATGCAGGCGATACAAATTCCTATCCGGGAACTGGAAACACATGGTATGACTTAAGTGGTAATGGAAATCACTTCAATAAAAACACAGCAACATTTGTCAATTCTGGATTTGGTTACATGGACTATAACGGAAGTTATTCCCATTCCATTAGCAGTATAAACTCAACTTTTGAAGATGGGTATACTGCAATTATCTTGATGAAATACAACTCTTTTTCAGGCGGGTCATTTCAGTATAACGGTTCATCTGGTTATATAAACTTTTATAACGGAGGTCAAAACAGATTGCGTTGGGAAACAAATGGAGGTAATGCTTTCTCTTCTCAGAATACTCTCGACACAAATAAATGGTATTTATTCGCTGGAACACATGAGGGAATAACGAGTATGAATCAGTCTGGAAGTGCAAAGATTTACATTAATGGAGCATTAGATCGAGATGTGAATTTAACTGCAAACCCTTCAACCAATACGGTAATGAAACTTGGTGAATATGCTGGAGCTTTGAATGGCTCCATTTCTGCCTTCTTATTTTATAACAGAGAACTTACTGCTGCTGAAATAACAGAAGTAACTGATTTTTACAGTAACCGAATTACTGGAATAAGTTCTTCTTCCTCTTCTTCTTCAAGTGGAGGTGGTGGGACGGTAGAAGAAGACGCATCTATTGGAACGCTGATTACAGAATTAACTGTTTCAGATGAAGATACTAACAACACCCACCTCTTTAGTTTGGTTAACGGTATCGGGGATATCGGAAGGGACAACGCTAGTGTAACCGTTTCGGGAACTCAACTACTGGTCAATGAAAGTCTTGATTATGAAACTTCTCCCTACCTATTGATAAATATTGCTGTAAATGATGGATTAAATACATTAACATCTTCCTTTACAATTAATATCAATGATGTAAATGACACCCCACCAAATCAGATAGGGTTATCTACCAATACCTTTGCAGAATATTTGGCCGATGGATCGCTCATAGCAACGCTCTCTGCACAGGATGCCGATACCGCCAGCGTGAATAACTTTAGCTACAGTCTTGTGAGTGGAAACGGAATCAATGATGCATCCAATGGTCGTTTCACTATCAGTGGAAATTCACTCGTTAGTTCAGGAACCTTTGACTTTGAAGCGGCAGATTCACACGCTATATATGTACAAGTGGATGATGGTGCAAACACCTTCGAGCAAGCCATTATCCTTACTGTGATCAATCAAAATGATGTTCCTACTGATATTTCACTTAGTCAAACAACGCTTGATGAGAATACGCCTTTGGGGTCCTTAGTCGCAAATCTATCAGTTTCTGATCAGGATGTGCTCAATAACCACGTATTTACACTTGAAAATAATGGAGATACGCAAGATGATGATAATACTAGTTTTACAGTAAGCGGTACAACACTTCTAACCAATGATACTTTTGATTATGAAACACAAACAAGCTATAATATCTACCTCAAAGTTAGCGATGGTGTAAGTCATTATTATGAAGCCTTTACCATTTTTATTAGGGATCTAAATGAAGTTCCTACAGATATTAGTATCTCAATAGGAAGCGGTGTTACTTTAAGTAATGTCACATCTATCAATGACAATGAGACCTTGAATACTATCATCGGAACACTACAAGCTACTGATGAAGATCCAAACGATACTTTTACCTATACACTAGTCAATGGAAACGGAATAAACGATAGTGATAATGTACTATTTACACCTAGTGGGAATCAACTTATCCTAAATTCAACTCTCGATTATCAACTGCAAAGCTCAGCAAATATAAACATGCAAGTTTCTGATGGAACTAACACTTTTACCAAAAGTTTTAGCTTTATGATTGTTGACAAAACCGGCCCACGATTAAGTGCATTAAACATAGCCGATGACAATGGAACCATTGCACTTCAATTTGATGAAGCTGCTTTCAATACTCCCTCAGCGATTGGAAGTTTAACCGCTTTGGATTTCGCCATAAGTAGTACAGGTGGAACAGCCTCTTTAACCTCCACTATGCCGAGTAGCATCACCTTTGACGGCACACAATATATCTTAAGGCTACCCATACAAGGTGCTGTTAATGGAGATGAAGTACTATCGGTTGATGTTGTTCCTAACGCCATTTACGATGCTTTGGGTAACGCAGCAAGTGGGTTACAAAGTAATACTGTATCCTTGTATGGCGATGCCGATGGAGATGGAGTGCTTGATTCGGTCGATATCTGTTCAGACACACCCTTGGGAGAAACAGCTGATATAAATGGTTGTGCTGAAAGTCAAAAAGATCCCGACAATGACGGTGTTTCTGGAAGTAATGACAACTGCCCTAACACCTTCAATCCGAATCAAGCCGATAATGATAATGATGGAATTGGAGATCCCTGTGACCCAGACGATGACAACGATGGAATACCCGACAGCTCTGATAATTGTCAATTTGTAGCCAATCCGAGCCAAGAAGACTCCGACTTAGATGGTATTGGAACTGCCTGCGATTCCGACAATGATAACGATGGTATTTCTGATGTGGATGAAATTATTCTTGGTACCGATCCATTTAGTAGAGACAGTGATGGTGATGGCTATAATGATGGTGCTGATGCTTTCGCATCTGACCCGCTCGAATGGATTGACACGGATGCTGACGGGGTTGGAAACAATGCTGATCCAGACGATGACAACGATGGCTACTTAGACAACGAAGATGATCTCCCTCTTAATGCCCAAGAATGGCTCGATACCGATGGAGATACCATAGGAAATAATGCAGATCCAGACGATGATAATGATGGTTTCTTAGATCAAGATGATGCCTTTCCTCTTGACTCCTTTGAATGGCTCGATACCGATAAGGATGGTATTGGAAACAACTCGGACACAGACGACGATGGTGATGATTATTACGATGATGATGAGATTGAATGTGAATCTGATCCACTGTCGCGTTGGTCTCGTCCCGATGATTTTGATCGTGATTTAATTCCAGATTGTGTTGATGAAGACGATGACAACGATGGATGCTTAGACCAAGACGATCGCTACCCACTCAATTCTTTTGAATGCTTGGATACCGATGGCGATGGTTTTGGAGATAATGCAGACTGGGACGCAGACAACGATGGCGTGCATGATAATATCGATGCATTTCCAAGAGATCCAAATGAATCCAAAGACACCGATGGTGACGGAATTGGAGACAATGCAGATCCTGACATCAACAACGACGGTTTCCCTGAAGGAAGAGTATTTGTTTCTAATGTGTTATCACCTCAATCTGGAGGTCTAGAATCAAACTGGAAAATTATTAACATTGAGATGTATGTCTATTCTATTGTACAGGTTTTTAGTCCAGATGGATCTATAGTGTTTAAGGATATCAATTATAAAAATGATTGGAATGGTACCCACTATAAAACAGGGAAAGCACTCCCTACGGGTCCTTACTTATATCAGATTTATGTTGGTGAAAAAGAAGAACCATTAACGGGTTGGATCTATATTTTTAATTAAGACTTTATGAAACATAATCTATCCATAGTATTGTTTTTTGTTTTCAGTGTGGTTGCATTTGGTCAGACACAAGAGAACTTGCTGATGGAGCGCTTTTTTATGAATGCGTTCAATCCGGCTTATGTTGGTTCTGAAGGCAAATCGGTTGCTATTGTTACTCGAACGACTTGGTCGGGAGTTACTCAGGCACCACGCTCAAACTACTTATACTATTCGGGTGCTCCTAAAAAGAACCTTTCGTTTGGAGTTTCTGTAATTTCCAATAAGATATACATTGACACTCGAAATCAGTATGCTGTTGATGCAAGTTATAAGCTAAAGCTTGGAGGACAATACACCCTGAACTTGGGACTGAAAGCTGGGATGGCATCTAAGAAAACAAACCTTGAAGACTTGGATCGAATTACAACAGAATCAAATCCGTTCATTACAACAACCAATCAAGGGAATTATCCTGTGTTTGGTGCTGGGTTTTTAATTCAAGGCGAGAAACTATACTTTTCTTTAGGAACTCCCAATTTTCTAAATCCAGAAAAATTCATAGATGATAGTTCATTCATTCAAAATCAGAATCCGATACTGTATATGGCTGCAGGCTATTCAATAGACCTTGGCTTTTTTGATTCTACAATTAACCCCTATGTTACTTCTAGGATAATTCCAGGAGTTCCCAATCAAATGAGTATTGGCGGGAACTTTAATTTCAAAAATATTTTTGAGATTGGAATGGGTTATAAAAGTATTGATTACGCTTTCGTGATGTTTATGCTTAAGCTGAAAATGGGAATCGACATCGGCTATGCTACCGACTTTGGAGTGGGTGATAATAGTAATATATCCAGAACAGGATTTGAACTCTTTGCTAAGTATCGGTTTTAATCGAAATTCAAGAGTTTCGATTTTTAGACCTCCAATTTAAAAAACGAAAACCAAACAACAACCACAAAACAACACAAAGCCACCATCCTTGAAAATAAATATCGTTCCCAGGGCTATTATCTAAGTCAATGAAAGGGAGTATAATGGCCTCCATTACCACATTGAATAGAAAAAGAACGGCAAAGCCTATGCCCCATTTCAGTATTATTCTTTTGTTGTGTGCTTTTAAATTCCAATTCATTCGATTAATTTTAATAGCATAAAAAAAGAGGTTTTAGACAGCTTATTATTCCTTCAAGTCAACAATATAAGTTCTTGCGAATTCGGCTTAAGGATTGTGGTTTTATTCCCAAATAACGAGCATTGTAATGTTAAAGGATTTTTTAAGTCTTTACTTTTAAAATAACTTCGAGCATTGAAATACTCTTTAGCTGTAAGTAATTTGATTAAAAATATTTTTCTCTAGAAGCTCTTTCGTAGTTTATTCTCTTTTGATCTTTTATGTAGTCAGTTGTGACATTATTATTAAAACTGATACTGCTGTAAACCGCTTTATAAAAGTTTAACTTTTAGCTGAGTCATTAGTAAAAAAAAGCCCCTACAAATAGTAGGGGCTTTTAGCGTTTTAGAGCGGTCTGGACGGGACTCGAACCCGCGACCCCCTGCGTGACAGGCAGGTATTCTAACCAACTGAACTACCAGACCTCTTTTAACGACTGCAAATATACACTGCATTTTTCTTTATCTCAAATAAAAAACCGCTAAAAAACTAAAAACTTTATTTGAGTAATTACATTAAAGACTCAAGTGCTTCTGCATAAGCTGTTTTAGGAGAAACTCCTACTTTACGATCCACAATTTCGCCGTCTTTAAAGACCAAAACCGTTGGTATGTTACGAACTCCGTATTTTGCAGCAAATTCTTGATTGGTATCTACATCAAGTTTCCCTACAACTGCTCTTCCATCGAAATCAGTACTTACTTCTTCAATGATGGGACCAACCATACGACAAGGACCGCACCAAGCTGCCCAAAAGTCAACAAGTACAGGTTGTGTAGATTTTAAAACAATTTCTTCAAAGTTTGCGTCTGTAATTTCTATAGCCATAATAATGATATTTAATTTTCTACAAATGTATCTTTTTTTTTAATCTACCGCTTGTGTTGGTATCTGATTTTCTTATACTTAAATCATCAAATTCAATTTGTTTAATTGAGTCGATAATGAATATTCCGTTCTTCTAGAGCTAACAATAATTCATTGGACACCTCAACACGTTGCTTTCTACTGGGGAGCGTCAATTTGATTTTCTCTTCAGTATCGAAAACATCCACATAAAGCCCCTTATCTCCTTTATATGGGCTCATCAGCGTCTTGAGATCCTGTATCTTAGATTCATTGAGCTGCTTCACTTCGAACATCAGAGTGATTTTCTTGACATTGGTCTTGAGTGTATCATGGAGCATTTCGAAATTATTAAACTGAATTCGAGCTGGTCCCAATTGACCCGTTTCTCGATTACGCCACCCCTCTACTACCCGAAGGCGAAGACGTACAAAATTATTGGGTAATATAAAATGCCTGAATTTCAAATAGTCTTCTCCAAAGATTTTAAACTCATACTGGTCTGAAAAATCTTCGATCGTAAACTTACCCCAACCTTTTCCGGTTTTGGTAATCAAGTGTTCAACATCATTGATAATCCCTCCAAAACTCAAATCACGATTAACCAAAGGATCTAGGTCACTCAAAATATCAAAAGTTGCCGAAGAGAAATACTTCATTTCGCGTTTGAAATCGTCTAGCGGATGTGCAGAAATATAAATACCAACTACTGCTTTTTCTTTTTTTAACAATTCTAAGGTACCCCAGGATTCACATTCAGGAATTTTAATCTCTTGTATCTGTTCCTGACTATCATCTCCAAAAAGATTAGTCTGAGATGAATTCAGATTCTCTTGGTGTTTTGCTCCGTATCGGATGGCTTTTTCCAAGAAAAGAATCCCATCACCATCGGGATTAAAATACTGTGCGCGATGGTAATTCCCGAAGGAATCCAAACCTCCAGCCAGTGTTAAGTTTTCAATTGCTTTTTTATTTGCTGCGCGCAAATCGATTCGTTTTGTCAAATCAAAAACAGAAGTATAACGTGCATCTTTTCGGTGTTCAATTATGGTTTCTACTGCTCCACGCCCTACCCCTTTGATCGCTCCCATCCCAAAACGAATGGCCTGCTGATCGTTAACAGTGAACTTATAAAAAGACTCATTTACATCAGGACCGAGAACATTCAAGCCCATGCGACGGCATTCTTCCATAAAGAAAGTTACCTGCTTGATGTCATTCATATTATTGGAAAGTACCGCTGCCATATATTCAGCAGGATAGTGGGCCTTTAAATAGGCCGTTTGGTATCCAATCCATGCGTAACAAGTAGAGTGTGATTTATTGAAAGCATAAGAAGCAAAGGCCTCCCAATCTTTCCAAATCTTTTCTAATTTTTCGGGGTCATGACCATTGGCTTTTCCACCTTCAATAAACTGAGGTTTTAGCTTAGCAAGTAGGGCATGTATTTTTTTACCCATCGCCTTTCGCAAGACATCCGCTTCACCTTTAGTAAAACCTGCTAACTTCTGAGAAAGTAGCATCACCTGCTCTTGGTATACAGTAATTCCATAGGTTTCTTGGAGATACTCTTCCATATCATCTAAGTCATACGATATTTCTTCTTTTCCGTTTTTACGATCCACAAAACTTGGAATATATTCCAAAGGTCCTGGTCGGTACAAGGCGTTCATCGCAATCAAATCGGCAAAGACCGTAGGCTTTAAGTCTTTTAAATATTTCTGCATCCCAGCAGACTCATATTGAAAAATTCCAACCGTGTCACCGCGTTGAAAAAGTTCATAAGTCTTTACATCATCTAAGGGAAATGTATCTGGGTCCAAGGTTATGTTGTGCTTATACTGAACCAACTTGACCGTGTCTTTGATTAGGGTTAATGTTTTTAATCCCAAGAAATCCATTTTCAACAGGCCAGCATCCTCAACTACAGAATTGTCAAACTGTGTAACAAACAAATCAGAGTCTTTTGCAGTAGCCACCGGAACGAATTTGGTGATATCATCTGGAGTAATGATTACCCCACAAGCATGGGTTCCTGTATTCCGAAGTGAGCCTTCCAAAACTTTAGCTTGCTGAATGGTTTCGCCAGACAAACTAGACTCTTCGCCGAGTGCCAAAAACTCTTTCACCTTGATGAACTCGTCAGCTCGAAGCAATTTTTTTAAATCTTTTTCTGGGAGTCCAAAAATCTTGGATAACTTAATATTGGGTAATAATTTTGAAATCCGATCGGCTTCATTCAATGCTAAATCCAAAACTCGAGCGGTATCTCGAATCGAAGACTTCGCTGCCATGGTTCCATAGGTTATGATTTGAGCCACCTGATTCGACCCGTATTTATCAATCACATAGTCCATCACCTTAGCCCGACCTTCGTCGTCAAAGTCAATATCAATATCGGGCATACTCACACGATCCGGATTCAAGAAACGCTCAAAAAGCAAGTTGTACTCAATTGGATCGATGTTGGTTATTTTTAAACAATAGGCAACTACGGAACCAGCAGCAGAACCCCTTCCTGGACCAACCGAAACTCCCATCTCGCGAGCAGCAGCAATTAGATCTTGAACAATTAAGAAATATCCTGGATAACCGGTATTAGCAATTACACTCAACTCAAAATCGATACGTTCTGTGATTTCATCGGTTAATGTACCGTATCGTATTTTGGCTCCTTCGTATGTTAGGTATCGGAGGAAGTTATTTTCGCCTAATTTTCCATCTGGATCATCAGGAACTAAATAGGCCTCAGGAATATCGAACTTTGGGAGTAACACTTCGCGCGCCAATTCATAAGGTTCGATTTTATCGATTAATGCTTCTATATTCAAAATCGCTTCAGGCAAATCCTTAAACAAGGTTTTCATTTCCTCAGTCGACTTAATATAATATTCTTGATTAGGGAAACCATATCGAAAACCACGACCGCGACCAATAGGTGTCGCTTGTTTTTCGCCTTCTTTTAGGCAAAGTAAAATATCGTGTGCATTGGCTTCTTCTTTGGTAGCATAGTAGGTGTTGTTCGAAGCAATTAAAGGAATTTCATATTGCTTTGCTAAGGGAATAAGCACCTCGTTTACTCGTTTTTCATCTTCTTGACCGTGACGCATAAGCTCTACATAGAGATCCGCTCCAAACATGCCGTGCCACCACTGAAGCGCTTCTTCTGCTTGTCGATTTCCAATATTCAATATTTTTGATGGCACCTCCCCATAGAGGTTTCCGGTCAAAACAATAAGATCATCTTTATATTTTTCTACAACTTCACGATCGATTCTCGGGACATAGTAAAAGCCTTCAACGTAGGCAATGGAGCTCATCTTGGCTAGGTTGTGATATCCTTTTTTATTCTTAGCTAAAAAGACAACTTGATAGCCATCGTCTCTTCTGGTTTTGTCCTTATGGTCTTCGCAAACATAAAATTCACAGCCAACAATAGGC
>Ga0233426_10001660_pt1 | contig 19829 bp, 19 predicted proteins | sample SI_118_April2016_6_FD_179875 | JGI IMG/M metagenome (GOLD analysis project Ga0233426, IMG submission 179875) | Seawater microbial communities from Saanich Inlet, British Columbia, Canada - SI_118_April2016_10_MG | ecosystem: Environmental > Aquatic > Marine > Inlet | place: Canada: British...
CAAACTCACAAAACAGAGCAATAAGCTCTCTAAAAGAAGTAAGTACTCCTTGACCTATGTTAATGGCCCTGCCATCATGGATTTTTTCCATGGCAACTTCTATGCAATCTAGCACATCATCTATGTGTACAAAATCACGTCCTTGGTGGCCAGAGCCCCAAACCTCAAAAGGAGCCTCTTTAAATACCGCACGTCTGGCAATGGCAGGGGTTGGGTAGGAGTAGTCTTGATCTTCGCCATAGCCAGAAAATGGACGTATACAAGTAATGCTAACCCCGTAATGTTTGGCAGTAATTTTTGCCAAAAACTCACCGGTGAGTTTGGTCCAGCCATAGGTCATGTCTGGCTGGCCCATATTGTTAAAATCTATATCTGTCTCTTTAAGTTGTATGGTATTCGATTCTGTTTGTAAACTCACAGGATACGCTGCACTAGAGCTTGGGTACAACACCCTTTGTGGTTTATGACGGCTTACCCAGAAAAAGAACTCTGCATCTATAGATAAATCTAAGGCCACTTGTATAGGATCTCCATCTATCATGGCACGACCTCCTACTATGGCGGCAAAGTGATATACATCTGTAAATTGCTCTATATCTAAGCCTAAGTTATTTTTTAAATAACCGGGCTCGTGTACTAACTTGTTTAAGGTAACTCTAAAGTCTTCCTTAATAAAACACAAGCGCTCATCCTCTCCATATATTTCAAGCTCATTAACGGTCTTTTTTAAAGGAATCCCTAACCACACAGATGGATGTTTACCTACAGATAAATTATCAATAAATAAAATACGGTCTGTGGTGTTTTTATACAGGCGTTTTACCATATTACGGCCTACAAAACCGCAACCACCAGATATTAAATGTGTTTTCATCAATTATTTTGATTCTTAAAAATTAAAGCTAAATTTTCACCACTCCATTGAAGGTTAAAATCTTTGTTTGAAAAAGCTTCAAATAAGACTCTAGAACATTTTTCATCTATACCTGGATGTAATTCAATAATTAGCATACCTATTTTATCAACCCATAGTTCTAAGTGTTTAGATAAAATTTCTACCTCAGAGCCTTCTATGTCGAGTTTTAAAATGTCTATAAAATCCCAGCCTTGCATTTTCATTACTCCGGGAATACTAAATGCATTTATTTTACCTTCTAATGCATCTTCCTTAACTCTTATTGCATACTTCCACTCATCATCATTTACAATAGAAAGTTTTGTGTCTGAAGACCATAGTCCCCCTTTTAAACATTGTATGTTTTTGTTATTCTGTGTGTTTTTTATAAGAATCTCATAGTTTTCTGAATCCGGTTCAATGGCGATAATTTTAGCCTCTGGAAATTGGTTAGAAAAAAACCTACTTGCAGTACCAATATTTGCTCCAGCATCTAAAATAGTTTTAGGACTGTCTATTGGCATAAACATCTTATATTCTTCTCTAATTATATTCATATCAAAAACCCATGAATCAGAGGTAGCACCTCTTAAAAAAAAAATATTCTTATAATTTCTAATTTTAAATTGAGATGTTTTATTTTTTTGAAGTGTGTAAAATTTCAGAATTTGGAACAGTCCTAAATATTTAAAGACTCTAATGAAATTTATTATTAAATGTAAGTGTCTCATGAGTTAAAAAATATTTATTTCTTGAGGTTTAATCTATTTTTAAATGAAATAATACGTAAGGTCAACCAGTTTTTACCAAATATTTTCCAAAAATTAAAATCAAAATCTCCATAAGATTTTCTTATTATAGTTGGGTATTTTAGAATATTGTCTATTAAAGATTTTACTGCAATTATTTTATTTGGCTGGCCGGCAAAATAATTAAAATAACACTGCAAAAAAATGTCATATTTTGATTTTTCTAAATGTTTGTTTTTAAACTCTTTTTTTAAACTCTGCCACCATAGGTCTATATACTGTTTATGGTCTTCTAGTTTTGTCATTCTATTGCTGGCATGTATACAGCGCATAGCAGTTGGTGTAACAATCTCACCAGGATATAAGTCACAAAAACCTGCCAGGCGCCTCCAAAGATGAATGTCTTGGCGTAATTTTAATGCTGTGTTAAAATAACCAATATTTTCAAAGACAGATTTTTTTACACTAATTCCATTAGTGCAAAACTCTCCTTTTATATTTTGGTGTCTATTAAAAAGGACTGAAAAAAGAGCATTTGGTACTACTTTACCTGTAACAGTGAGTAATTCTTGATAGCCAAAACCTTTTTCAAAAAAATCATTTTTAGCTTCCTGACTATAAAAGTGTGTGCCAACAGCGCTATACACCCCATCACAATTATCATGAGTTTCAAAAACTAATTTGTCTTTAACAAATCTGTTTGGCAAATAATAATCATCGGCATCCAAAAAGGCAATATACTCACAACTTGCTTTTTGGATCCCTAAATTACGAGACGCGCCTGCACCATGATTTTTTTTATCTGAATGCTGGAAGAGTTTAATTTTATCAAATTCTTTTTCTAGAGACACAGCAAGAGATAGAGCATTGTCTGGAGACTGGTCTTCTATTAAAATTATTTCTCCAACTTCATCTAAATACACTGCAGATTCTACTGCTTTACGTAAGTAAGGCTCCGCATTATAGACAGGGATGATTACTGTGACTGCAAAATCTCTAACCGATGGCATAAATTAAATTATTTATGGTTTCCAAATGTTTTTCCATTGTAAAATGGTCTTGAATCATAGCTTTACCTTTTTGTCCCATACTTTCAGCTAAATCTCTATTCTCAACTAGCTTTAGAATATAAGTTGCCATTTCCTCAATATTATTTTCATCCACCAATAAGCCTGTTTCATTTTCTATTACAACATCAGGAATCCCCGCATGACGTGTAGATACCGCGGGTAAACCTGCAGCCATAGCCTCAATGATACCAACGGGAGTACCCTCGCTATCTCCATTATAAGCAACAATAGAGTGTTGTACAAATAGAAAAGCAGATTGTAGATGCTTAATAATCTCTTTACGCTCTAAAGCACCCAATAAAATTATATTATTTTCTAAACCTAAACTTTTAACTAGATTTTGACTCACATCAAATAACTCTCCGTCTCCTATCATTTTTAACTTTAAATTCGGGTGCCGTTCGAGAGCCTTCTGAAACGCCAAGATGGCTAAATAAGGCGCTTTTTTATAAGTATGTCTACCTACTGAAATAATAAAATTAGATTCTAAATCTGGTTTTATGTTTAAATAATCTGGGTGAGGACCATAGGTATTTATCAAAAGCTTGGTTTTAGGGCAACCTTGCCCTACTAATGCTTGTTTCATAGCATTAGACACTACAATAATTTTTGTAGCATATGAGAACATAAGTTGATACCCTTCTTTAAAGGTGTTTAGTGTGTCTTTCCGAGATGCATCAAAACCATGAAAATGAACCAACAAAGGGAGGTCTAAACTTTTACAAACAGGCGCTATAAAACTGCCCGCTGTGCCATACTCTGCCAATACAACATCAATTTGATGTTCTTGTAAGTAGCGTTTTATAAGCGCTTCTTTTGTGTAGTTTTTTTTGCGTTTTTGGGCTAGACGAAAATAAACATAATGTGGTAACAAAGATTTGAGCTTAGTCAAAACACTAGACTTCGGCTTATACAGCTCACCAAGAGAAACATCACACTGTGTCTTAAAATCTAAGTTCCAACCATAGAGGTAAAATACATTACCATACAACTGTTCTATATGAGCCCTAATGAATGTCTCGGTAAGACCTATTTTGGTAGGTGAAACAATTAAAATGTTTTTTTTTACTCTCATTATTTAAGTAATTCTCTTAGTCTAGCTCTTGGCCTTGCAAACAATCTAAAGGTCATCCAATTAGTTTTTAACCATGTTGCGCTTCTATCTTTAAAATTTGGTTTTCTGTTATCTCCATAATACAAAAGAGGGCCTTTAAATTTTATACGTAAAGGAATCTTTAAAGGTCTTTGCTTTAGATACTTACATTGGTTTAATAACTCATACCACTTTTGATGTGTAATTTTTGAACTATACTTTTGTTGTATGGTTGCTATAGCATTTTTGGACATGGTTTCCCAAAGCGGCCTATCATTTGCTAAAAGTTGTAATTTTTTTTGATAGTCTTCACCCCTGTTGTTAACGATAAACCCATTAACGCCATGCTCTATTATTTCATCAATTCCGCCTTCTCCAATATAACAAACAGGTACTAGGCCACATGCCATAGCTTCCATTAAGGCTATAGGCATCCCTTCGTAATCACTCATAAGGGTAAATACATGGTGCTCTTGTATTTTTCTTATAATTTTGTTGGGAGGTAGTGCCTTAAAAAGTGTTACATTTTTGGATGCTCTTTCATGATTAATTAGCGCGCTTATAGATTGCTCTTGATCACCATCACCATAAATACTGAAATCTAGATTACTATTCACTTTAGAGGCGTCGCAAAATGCTTTTGTTAATTTTAAAACTTGCTTGGCCTCTTTAACTAGTCTTCCAGCATAAATTACTTTTAAAATTTCTTGGCTGTTACGAAGGGTGCTATTTTCAACCTCTGGTGTACCACAAGGTATATTTAATAATTGGGTATTGGTGTTTTGAGATGTACAAATAGTATTGATATATTCTGATACTGATACAGCAGTGCTAAACTGATTTTTTTTATTCCCATGAATAAATTTGGTTATCACACTTTTGTAAAATGTATCATTAGAATGTAGTACACCTATAACAGGAATATTGTACGGCTTTAAGTATTGAGTTGCATATAATGCGGGTATCACGAGATTAGCAACCACTACCGATATATCTTCTTTTTTTATAATGCCTAGCAGCTCTTTTACTTGATCTTCAACATAGTTGTGAGTATTGCTATTTATAAGTTGAAGTGGTAGGTTTTTGTTTTTAAAAAAGCTTATTGTTGGACATTTATTAGATTCTCCCGAATAAACAAAAAGAGTTTGAATATCAAGCCTGTAATTACTTATTAAATCTGGAACAAGTCTCTGCAACCAGGCATTAGGGCCTGAGGCTATTTGCCCTGCTCTATCATAAGCGCAGAATAGTATTTTCAACTCAAAATATTTTATTATTAATTAAATGCATGAAATCCCGTGTTAAAATAAACGATACGCTTAATGAGCTTTGCCTTTTTATTATTGTAGAATACAACTGTAACTAGATTAACAAGTGTTCGCATTTCTTTTAATGCAACACTATTATGGTTAAACTGTTTTTGAAATTGCTTATATAAACTTCTTAAATAAATTATGGCCTCTACAGTATTTATTTGCCCTAATTGCTCTCTGTAAATAATGGCTGAACGTATTTTTTTAATAAACTGTGTATTAACAGAAATTCCATAGCACTCTTGCCAAGCAGTGTTTATTGCCCTACATGCAAGATCATCTTGTTTATCTCTGTTGTTATTAGAAATATTTGAGTTTAAAACCCGGTAAACTAATAATTGTTCTTTAAGGTTAGTGCCGTAGCATTTATTTTTAAATAGCTCTAAATACAATCTATAATCTTGAGCATACATATAGTTTTCATTATACCCCGAAACTTGTAAAAGTTTTTCTGTCCTGATAATTAAAGAGCTATGATAAAAACAGTTTTTAAATAACAATAATGCTAGAATTTTAGAGCTATCTGTAGGCGGCTTAAAAAAACTAATTTCCTTGCCAACATCATTAATAGTTTTTGCTCTAGTCCCACAAAAAGCAAACTCTAAATGCTCTTCCATAAAACTAAACTGTTTTTCTAACCGCTTTGGCATAGAAATATCATCAGCATCCATCCTAGCAATATATTTGCCTTTTGCTTTTGCAATACCAATGTTTAAAGACTTAGTAAGACCTATATTTTTTTTGTTTTGTAGTACTATAATTCTAGCATCTTTGTAAGAATTAATTACCTGTAAACTATTATCTATGGATGCATCATCAATGATAATAAATTCAAAATTCGTGAATGTCTGGGACAAAATACTATCAATGGCTTCAGCTAAAAATTTAGCACCATTATACACAGACATTAAAACAGTAATTTTTGGTGTGTTACTTAACAATATTTTGAAATATTTTTTGATACTGTTTACCGCAATGCTTAAAAGAATAGTTTGAGGCATTAACTAGCGCTACTTCTTTCATTTTCTCAAAATGAGTCATGCAGTATATAATTTTTTCTTTCAATGCATCTGCAGAAAAGTCTTCATATTTTTGAAATACATCATCAGAAACCTCTGCTAGCAAATTTGGAGAGAAGTGTAAAAGTTCACTCATAGAGCCGCTATTAAAACCAACTACTGGAAGGCCAGAGGCAATTGCTTCCAAAACAGAGTTTGGGCAAGGTGGGTTTAAATGTGAGTACATGAAAATATGATGTTCTCTTAATAAATCAGCTATTTGATGAGAATCTTTGTTTCCAAGATGGTTTATATAATCCCGATTTATTATAGCATGTAATTTATCATTTACAATTGGGCCTATAATATTTAATTCAAAATCAAATTTAGAAATAGCATCCAACGCTTTTATTACTGGCTCCAGCATATCTATGTTCCTGAAATTACCAGTGGTTACCAATTTAAATGTTTTTGGTGATTTTGTTAAAATATTGCTAGGATAAAAGATTGCTTCATTTACTCCATTAATGATAATTTCATAATCATCTGTATCCTTTTCTCCAAAAAGTTTAAAACACTGCGCTTTACTATACTGGCTTTGAAATACAACTTTAGTGGCATAGTTTAGATAGATATCTTTTATCAATTTATTTTTTTCTTGATAACTAGCACCATGCTTTTGTGGATAATAAATACCATCTAAGCGCTGAATGATTGCACCTTTGTCTTTTTTAATTTTTTTTAAAAATGCTAAATCATAAGAAATTGGAAAAAAAATGTGTTTTGATTTAGAAATATCACTTTTGTATTTATAACCAACATCATCAAAGTAGGTTTTGAGGTTTCTCATAAACGTTGAGGGACCTCCAATAAAGTCATACCCTTTAAAAGGTATAAACACTTTTTTAGTATTATTAAACTGTTTTAAGAAACTTAATCCCATTTAAACCAATTATTTAAAGGAACATGACTAAGGTTTTTATTGTTTTCACCTTTAAAAGCTCTCCAAGGCCCATATACCCCAACCTTATTTGCATTACTTAAAAAAGCTGCCCACCACGATAATGTACCATGTTCAAAAAGAATGTTATTGAAGCTTCTTATAAAATTAAAATCGTCAATTAATTCACCATGATGGACAACAGGTTTAAAAGAACTAAAACCTTCAACAAATGAATTAAAAAACTCAACAGATTCTCTAGAAGATACAGTAGTGTTTTTTTCGGGCTTAATATGAAAGTTTGAGTTTTCAAACTCCTTTATTGTATAATAATCCCACTTTGGCATATCGGTCACAATATGTAGTTTTTCAAAATTAAACTGTCTGATGGCATTTAAATATTTTTGAACGTTTGGTTTTGAATAAAATTCATTAGCATAACACAGCCTATCTCCCCCCCTAAAATGAATGACTAAATTATTATCTGTTCTTGTTTTTAGCTTAGGGAACCAAGATTTAATAAGTTCTATTTTTGGTAAATAGTATTTGTAATTTTCAAAATAACCTTGCAAGATTAAGTTTGTTGATGCAAATTTTGAGTCATAGGCTTGTAAATAATTTTGATCATCAATTATTTGATAATCTTCTACTATAATAGTGCTGTCAAAATTAACACCTAATGCTATTAAAGAATCTATGGCATAGTATTCTTTACTTGGTGGTATTGCAAAAAAATAGCACTGATGGTATTCTGCTAGTAACCTTCCAGCTATGTATTGGAAAATATTGTTTCCAAAACCATTGGTTAGCTTAACCGCTATAAATTTATTGGATGTAGTTTTTATCAAGTTAATTTTTTTCTCAACTCATCAAATGCAACAGACAATGAATCTTTGTTTTGTCTAACCCATAAGTTTCTGTCGTCAATATTTTCATTATTTGTTTTTGATATAATATATTCAATAATCTCGTTTTTTATTGAGTGCTTTTTCCCTTTTTCAAATAACCATGGAATTCTTGGAAGAGTTTCAAGTCCATCAAGATATAACTCAGTTAAGTTATTTGAAACATTAAACAAATGAAAATACTCTTCTTTAATAAAAAAACAATCTTGATATGCAAACAATAATCTATACCCCATTTTAGTAAAGGTTTGATTGTATTTGTAAAGACTCTGTGTTACGTTATCCCTTTCAATTTGAAAACTGATGATGCCCTCAAATAATGGGTGTAACACCTGGGCGCCCTCAATACAAACAACTGTAGGTAAAACATCATCAAAGGTTTTAAAAAGTCTTAAATCCAAACCATCAACATCAATACTACAAAAATCTATATGTTGAATTTTATTATTTTCAAGTACTTTATTGATATTGTTATGTTGGTCATCTAGGTAAATATTTTCTACTAAAATATTTGTGTTTGAATAATTATCTCTCAAATCTTCAAACTTTTTTTTGTCACCTTCAATAAACATACCATTCCAATTTTTTTCAAATAATAACCGTGCATTTGAAAGATTTATACCATCCCAAGCACCAAATTCTAAAAAAAATCCTTGTTTAATATTTAACGTGTTGAAAATATATTGAATAATTGGTTCATTAATACTATATTTTATTTTAGGTCTAGAATCTTGAGTACCCGCGTGCCATTTTTTATGAAATCCTATTTTATCTTTAAAACTCATACTATTTTATTTTCGTTAAACACCATTGATCATTAACATTTACAACCCCTCTGTTTAATTTCTTGTTGCCAGAATTAACAGTAAACATTTTTGCTATTCTAGTTTTATTATAAGTTTCATAGGTTTTGTTATTGCGAAAAGTGATGGTTCCAAATAAGTAGACACCAGGTGATAAATTGTGTTTGTCTAAAGTGACTTTCACAGAATAATTACCAGGCTCAAGCTTTCCAAAATTTGCGTTGTTATCAATATCATTAGCTAAGTCAATACACCAAAAAAAGGGGTTAGATTCTTTGGCAATGGGCACATAGATAGATAAATCTTTGATGGGGTTATTTAATTTAAATCTAACTTCAATAATTAAATTATCGTTCAAACCTACATCAGTGATGTTTCTGTTATTTAAATCAACAATATCAATATCAAGTAAATTAATATTGGAGTCTATAAATGAAACTTTGCTGTAACTCTGCTCAATCTTAATTTTTGATTTTTCCTGTAATTCCATTTTGCTCTTACGAATAATTTGCTCGTAAGCAATACATCCTTTTTCTGTATCACCTTCAAACACACATTTTCCATTATCCAAGACAATAACTCTATCGCAAAGCATGCGCATCTGCTCTAAATCATGAGAAATGAATATTAATCCATTGGCTTTTTCACGAAATTCATTCATTTTACGAACCGCCTTATTCTTAAATCCAATATCTCCCACACTAAGCACCTCATCTACAAGCAGTATATCTGGCTCGCAGTGCATTGCCACAGAAAAACCAAGCCGTACCTTCATTCCGCTACTGTAGGTTGCAACGGGTGCGTTCAAGGCGTCTTCTGGTATTTCAGAAAAGGCAGTTATCTCATCAATTATCTCATCAATTCTGTCTTTTGTAAGCCCTAAGATAGTGCCGTTTAAATAAATGTTTTCATACCCCGTCATGTGAGGATGAAACCCCGCGCCTACTGCAATTAACGCCCCAATATTACCATTAATCTCAATTTTGCCGTGATCTGGAGGAAAGATGCCAGCAAGCAATCTAAGCAGCGTACTTTTACCAGATCCATTGGCACCAAGTATACCCAAAGTTTCACCCTTTCTTAACTCAAAACTAATATCATTTAAAGACCAAAACTCTGAAGGTCTTAAGGTATCTGTGCTATAGTTAACGCCCGCCATTGTCTTAAGGGTGTCTGTTACCCCGTAATACATACTGCGTTTTAAAGACCTACAAAACTTTTTGGAAAGATGATCTACCTTTATTAAAACTTCACTCATTTAATTTAATGTATTGTTTTGCATTTGTTTAAATCATTTTTTCAATTACTTTTTTTTCTGAGATGTAAAAAAAGCGCAAGGCAATCATAAAAAAAGCTGTAGCCATAAAGATTGAGAGCAAATAATATTCTGGGTTACTCATCATGCCTGTTAACACCAAATCTCTTGGGCCTGTTATCAAATAAGTTAAAGGGTTATATAAATTACACTGTTGTAACCAAACTACTTTCTCTGAAGAATCATAAATAACAGGCGTAATAAACATAAGCAATGAAAGAAAAAAAGATGCAATTCTTGAAACATCTGAGGTAAGAGTACTCAAAATAGATATGATAAGGCCAGCACTGGCAGCTAAGAAGAAAATAGGAATAATAAGCAGCGGCATTAAAACAATATACCATGAAGGTACAACTCCAAAACTGAGCATGACAATAACATTAATGATAAGTGAAATCCCAAAATTGGTTAAATTTTGAAGTCCCTGCTTAAAAAGCAATGCCTCGTGATGAAAATTAACCTGTTGTATGAATCCTGCGGCTATTTGAAGCGTTTGGCTAGAACTAGCAAAAAAACTCATAAACAAGCCCCAAATAGAGGTACCAAACAGCACATAAACAGGGTACGGCACACCAACATCACCAGGTGACAGAACACCTGCCGAATCCATCAGCACCCAAGAAACTATACCCATTATTGGCCCAAAAATCATCCATCCTAGGCCTAAAAAAGATTTTTTATATTGCATTAAAAAATCACGCTTGTAGAGTTGTAATATTAATTCTTTAGAGGCTACAGTGTTTTTAATAACTACTAGCATGGTTTTAAAGAAACCAATTTTAGCATATTGATTAGGCTCGTAAATTACTTTGTTACTCATGAATAATTTTATTTAGCTGAAAACAGAACTAAAAAATACTTGGAGATTTGTTTCTCCACGGCTTCGCCACCTCAAGTCCCATTACACTTTTGTAATGGTTTGATTTTTATTGTATTAAAAAAGCCAATGCTTATTTTATAAGCACTAGGGCGTAAGCTACTCTAGCTGCAGGGTTACTACAAAACCTAGACGCTCCAACACCACCCAGCATTTATTGCCAGATATGTGTCTTACTTTCCCTTTTTGAGCAGTAGCTCCAAAACCAGGTACATCTATAATATCTCCAGCCTTGATCGCTTTAATGGCTATAATATTTGTTCCTTTTTTCTCGATGTCGTTAAGAAGTTCCACCTCTTTTTTTGGCACCACTGCCGGCTTACCTAAATAAAAGAGATACCGCACAACACCTGGCACAGAAAAGATAAGCTCTCTGTCTTTAATTTCTAAAAACACTAGCACCATAGAGGGCAATAATGGCACCTCCACTTTTTTAACGCGGTCACTCCATTGCCTTTTCTCTACCCGAGTAGGACAGCAAACTTCTACTCCAATGGCCTTGAGGCGATCCTTAACTTTTAACTCGGCTCTGGGCCTTGTGACAACAACATACCACGGCATATATACAATGTTTGAAATGTTAAAAAAAATCATAAGACACTGCAAAATAAAGGGTTGGAAACCACCATTAAAAAGCGCGCCCGCTACTACAAAATACAAAAAATTACACTAAAAAGGAAGTAAAAATAGGAAGGTTTTACAAAAAATAACCTCGTGTTTTAACTAAAATACGATACAAAAAAAACCATGAAAAAAACTGAAGGGAAATGGAGCTAATGCACAAAAAAATGGCACTTCAAACATTACATGAAACCAAAATTCAAGAGTATTGCGGCTAAAATAAAAAATTGCAGAAATGCAAATACTAGTATAATCATTGCATTTGTTTTGGGCATGTTAGTACTCGAAAAATGCTCGTGTATTTGACATACTTTAATTTTTATTCTAAATATCTTGTTAATCGCAATTGTCCCAAAATACTGTAAGGCGTCACTTATAGGATACAGAAATATTAAAAAAGCAAAAGGTATAAAATTGAAGTAATCAGTGGCTTGTTTATCAAAAAAATACAACCCTTGAGCAGCAATAGCCAAACCGATGAGTAATTCACCCGTTGTTCCTAGTTCAATTCTTCTTGACTTAGAGAAATTAAAATAAGAAAAAGCTAACAAAGAACCCATCACAGAGAAATTACCAGCAGAAAGAATAATATCATCTGTATAAACACCCAAAACTGAACCAAATAAAGTAACACTTATTGAAAACAAAACAGCTGTCCTGTCCAGAAGGTTTAAAAACTTTAAAATATAAACGCACCCAAAAGAAAAAACAACACCAATAATTAAACCAAAAACACCAAGTGTTTTTAAATAAAGTGGCTGCAACAAAGCAACAAGAATAATTGCAAAAAGTAAGGTAATAAAAAATAACACTTTAGGGGTAAACACAAACCCTCCTGTTTTATATCCAATCGCAACCAACACACCTCCTAATAACAAAACTTTCAAAAACATTGGGGGAGGAACATATCCTAAAACAACAATAAAACACAAGGAAACAGAGCCGCCAAAAAACAACACAAGAGAACCTGCGCTTTTATAAATAGTTTTTTTCTTTGCTCTACTAGAAAAAGTACCTTGTAGTTTTAAATCATTAAATTTTGATAAAAAAATATTAGATAATAAGATGGTGCCAGAAAAACCAAACACAAAAGGCAAAAACATTACAATTAGTGAATCAAACATTTAATGAGTTTAGGATTGAAAAACAATCTTTTAAACATAATTAATTGCAATTAACAAGAAAATCTAAAAAAAGACTTAAATAAAAAGTCAAAAATTATATTAATTATTAAATGAGATACATCAAATTTTTACATAACCCGATGGGCTTTTTAATAGTTTTTAAAAAATAAAAAGTTAGTAATTTGAAAATCAATTAGTTGGTTTATAAAAGTAATTACTGAAATCAAAGCAAATTATTTGAAATTTGATAGCTTTGTATTAAAAGTTTTTCATGTTTCTGAGCGATATTTTTTTATTAATAATTACCTTTTTATTTTTATTCTTGATAGGGAGATTATTGTTCTCATTAGAAAACACTAAGTACCTCTCCAATAAGATTTTACTTGTAATATTTCTTGTTCTTGGATTTGGATTTTGCCGTTATTTTGTTATTAATAGAGTTCAAGACTTCTACAATCTTCAACTCCCTCTAAGTGTTGTTGCTAACTCTACAATAATATGCATCGCCCCCTTTTTATTTTATTTGTATGTAAGGACTGTTATTTATGACCAAAGAAATTTTGTTAAAAACGATTTAATCCATCTTTTTGTGTTTCTATGTTTTTATATCATGTATGAATTTCCATACAGCACAGATTTATACAGTGGGCAGGAAGTTAACCCTGATTATCTTTTTTGGTCTACCTACTTTAGGGCGAATTACTTTCCTGATTGGGTAGAAATATCAAGAAGCTTATTAAGCATTGTTTACAGTTTTTTAACCTATCGTTTATTGTACAAATACTTTAAATCTAAGTCTCCGTCAAAACAATTAGAAACAATTAAAAAATGGCTGTACACCTTAACGCACATTAAATTTGCCATTACATTATTGTTTGTTGTATTTACTGTTTTATTTACTTTTTTAGACAAAAAAAGTGCTCTCTCAGTAGAATCTTCAATGATTATTGTATCTCTGGTATTTCTAGGCCTTGCAATATTTTTAAATAAAAACAGGAATATCTTGTACAATATCCCTGTGTTTATGAACCCAAATAATTTAAGCACTCTAAAAATAATAGAACAAGTAAATTTAGGGGAGCTGTTTGCACGTTTCGATCATGAAATTAAAACCCAAGAATTATACCTCGACAACGAGTTTAAATTAAGCTGGCTATCTACCACTTTGGATATAAAAGCAAAACACATATCGCTGGCTATCTCAGAAAATGGTTTTGAAAACTTCTCGGCATATTCAAACCATTTTAAAATCGAGAAGGCTAAAGAACTAATAAATATAGGCTACCTTGAAGATTTTAGCATAGACGCACTAGCCTCGGCATCTGGTTTTAAGGCAGTAAATTCTTTTTATAGAATCTTTAAATCTGTAACGGGGAAAACACCAAGCAAATACGCTGAAAGTAACACATAAAATAATACACCAGTTACCTTGACTTCAAAAAATAACGCTCTTTAAAAGGCTCTAGATTAGCTAATAGTCACACCACTACTTGTAACAAAAGGCTTTAAAGCAGTAGTAAACAATTGACATAAAAAAAGGGCTACTTAAGTAGCCCTTTTTTTGTCTTGAAAATGTAATATACTACTGCTCTTTTGAAGCACCTTTTCCAGTTTGGCTAGTTCCTTGACCACCTGTAATTGGAGAATAATGTCCTGTAACCATAACCCATTTTCCATCCTCTTTTACAAAAGTTTCAGAAATTCTTGTTAGGTAATGATCTACAGATCCATATCCTTTTGGTTTTATACTACCTTCATTGTAAAACATGGCAACAGCCGCTTTTCCGGGAACTAAAGAAACAACTTTAATATGTTTTGCCTCTAGGTTAACCCCGTCAAAACTTTGCACTGCAGGATTTGGGTTGAAATTTAAAAGACCCCCTGTAGAGTAAAAAGAATAATATCCTTGACTGGAAAATACTCTAGCATCAACCATCGTTTCGTTGGTTTGCTTTTGTTGGGTTAAAATCATTGCTGTGATTTCTTTAATATCATTGGCTGCACTTTGAGCAAATGCATGTAACGATAACAGTAAAAACGATACTAAGACTACTAATTTTTTCATGATTATTTATTTTAAAGTGAAAAACAAAGCTACACAATTGCTTTTATAATAAAATTAATAAAAGCGAAAATAGTGTTACTTTGCAATTAAGTATTCATTATGTTTGAAACATGAAAAATAGACAAAACATCCTCTTGGTTCTAAACCTATTATGGAGCCAGAAAAAACTAGGTATTGTTTATCTAATGCTGCTGATAACAAGTTGCACCCCAGATGACATTTGCGGCACAATTACTGGATTTGGAGCAGACGAAGATTGCCTTTTCATCAGGATAGACGGAGAGCGGCATTGCGTGGATGCATCCATATATTATGAATCAGAAATAGGTGACCAGATTTGTTTAGAATACTCATAACTAGATTCAAAAAAAATATATTATACTAATCTTTAAATTTTATAAAATCATGAAAAAAATAACACTATTACTATTATTGGTTTCCACATTAATTTCTTGTAACAATGCAGTCAAAGAAATTGAAGTAGATCGAAAAGCTGGAGAGTGGGTTAAAACAGGAGTAAAATACTCTATTGGTGCTGATGCTGATGTAGCTATTATTAAAAAAATGTTGGCAAGCCATGCGTCATTAGACGCCGAGGGAGTGTTTGCCTCAATAAGAGATACCTTAACCTACTATCCCCATAATATGACAGGATCCATTAAAATGGACGTAAACATGTTAAAGGACTATTTTTCTCAGTATGACTCTATCCAAAAGAAAGTACTTTACTACCTTCCATACAAAGTTGAAACTTGGAATGGAAGCATCGTTCAAGTAGGAGCAGTTGAGACAAGATATAATAAAAATGGAACCGTTGAAAAAGACCGCTTAATTGATAAGTTTATTATTGGCAAGGATGGTCTAGTACATACCATACGTGAATGGGGTGCAGATTGGTAAAATAAATGTAGGAGTATTTGTGATCTTACCAATAGATTACAACAGGACACCTTTTTTTAAAACGGTTATACTTTAAAGTATAACCGTTTTATTATTTGGGTAGAGCTCTATTTTTAAATAGCTGGTTTTAGTTTAATATACTGATGAGACTGTGTCGAAAGACAAGGTCTTTTTAGAGAATGTTTTTTTAGAATCATCAAAAACATTACACTTTTTAATGGGTTTGGCATATAAATGTAGAGACATCGCTCTGTGGCCAGAGATATTTTCTAGCTTATGATAGCCCATAAAATCGATCATATAAGAGATTGTTCCTTTTTCTGAAGTATTTGTAACAAGTTGGGTAAGACCGCTAGATTCTTGCTTATAAAGGGTTTCTTTTAAAGTCCCGTTAATTACTTTTACCCAGCACTCCTCTCCGCCGTGATCATGAATGGGAGTTATTTGATCCTTCTCCCAGCAGAGTAGGATAAGTTCAAATTTTTCATTTTCAAAAATGCAATTTCGGGTGTAACAATCTTCAGACCAGGAACAAAAGTCTTCAAAAGCTTCTTCTGGTATAGCTACCGAACGTATTATTTGGTGATAGGTGTCCTGTTGATTTTCAGTGAGAGCGGCAGTCAACTCGCGCAAAGACTGGTATGTTTGGGTACTTTTTATTAAAGTTTTGATATAGATATCATTTAATTATTCTGCTAAGCAGCGTACAGATTTTGGATGTTCATCCAAATCTTGTTGATTTTGTTATTAGGCGGTACTTATTAGAATTTTTAAATTTACCCATTTTTAGAGGTTTTTGAGTCATTTTTATTGAATTTGTTTAAAAAAATGGGTATTTCTTTCATTTTTAGGCAATTTTCGTTCATTTTCTTTCATTTTCAAATGAATCAATCTTGTGTTGATGTATTAACAAAATCAGCAAAGAGTATTTGTAAGTTCTTACATCTATATTTTAAACTGTTTAACAACCAACACACTGCTATACCCATTGTAAACTTGAGTGTACTGCATAAAAAAAGAGCAACCATTTCTGATTACTCTTGTTGTAGATAACCTTATTGAAATATCGAACATTAATTTTACCCCAGTAGAATTCTTGGAAGTTAACAAATCAATTCAATTAATTATTTAGATCCTTCAAAAAAGAATAGTTCCTCTATAGGTGTCTTAAACAGCTTTGACATCTTAAATGCTGTGGGTAAACTTGGATCAAATTTTTCCTTTTCAATCGCGTTTATCGCTTGACGTGAAATACCAATTAAGTTGGCTAATTCTTCCTGTGTCAATTTTTGATTTTTCCTTAATTCCTTTAGTTTATTTTTCATCGAAATCTTCTTGAATTAACGATATTAGCAATAATGTATGAAAGTGAAATAAACATCATTAGATATTCGAATTCAGGTTCCTTCCCAATAATTCCAAAATCAAAAGACACTTCATATGTTAGACCAACTATTACTGTTAAACCCAATGTAATGGCCATTGTTTCAAATTGAATTCTCTTTTGTAATTCGTCATAAGTCTTAAATAAATTTTTATGAGCGATTATCATACCTACTCCAACAGCAAAATTTATTATTAATCCTATTATAGTGTATATTTTATTATCCCAAAGTGAGTTTTCTGCAGCTGTTAAAATACCTAAACTTACTACCCATGCTAATGTCCATGCCAGCAAAATTTTATTTTGTTTTTTTTGATCTTTCATAATATTATTTTGTAATGTTTACTTTACAAATATATGAAAAAATAATTAAATGTAAGGTTTTATTTACATTTAATGTGTATTCATAAAAAAACGGTCACACTATATAATAGTATAACCGTTTTATTGTTTTAGTAGCGGGAACTGGACTCGAACCAGTGACCTTCGGGTTATGAGCCCGACGAGCTACCTGCTGCTCTATCCCGCGATATGTATCTTCAAGGAGTATGGTTTTAATGCCAACTTACTACCTCTCTGGGCTAAGCCCGCGATATAAAACAAAATAAATTACTTAGCTTTTAACTCTCGGCTCATAATACCGACAAACTTATTTTGGACTGCAAATATACAATGCTTTTTAAACTTAGCAAGTACTTATAATATAAAAAACAAAATATTAATTAAATTATTGCTCGATGGGCGCTGCATCAAACCCCTCTAGTTCCATGGCCTGGAAGGTAGTAGTAACCTGGATTGGATTACAACAAACCTCACAATCTTCAACGTAACTAGAACTAACAGAGGGATCTAGTAACATAGAAATTTCTTCCCAGCAGTATGGGCATTGAAAATGATGTTCGTACATATTAAAATTTCAGATTTTAAAAATAGTTTTACACAAACAAACTACAGCAAGCCTTCCAATTGCTCAGAGACAAGCTCCCACTGTTTCATAGCTTCTTCCAACTCTTTTTTCTTGCCCTGATAAGAGTCAAAGAAATTTGGCTGTGCTATGGTAGCCTCATAATTTAAAGCCAGTTCAAGATCTATCTCTTTAATTTCTCGCTCTAGTTTATTAATGTTTGCCTCAATTTTACTTAGCCTGTTGGTTAATGACTTTTGCTTTTTTTGATCCTTGTAAGATTGCTTACCAGAGCTAGCTTTGCTTGTTTGTGTATTTGCAACAACCGTGCGTTTTTCTGCCTCTCGCAAGTTTTGAAGATTACGCTGCTCCAAAAAATACTCTATATCTCCCAGATACTCTTTAATTTTATGATCCTTAAACTCATATACCTTATCTGTGAGGCCTTGCAAGAAATCTCTATCATGGCTCACTAGTAGTAAGGTCCCTTCAAACTTCATTAGGGCATCTTTTAGTACGTTTTTAGATTTAATATCTAAGTGGTTGGTAGGCTCATCCATCACCAAGACATTAAAAGGCTGCAGCAATAATTTTGCCAAGGCCAAACGGTTACGCTCTCCCCCACTTAAAACCCGAACGTATTTTTCTGCCTCATCTCCTCTAAACAAAAAAGAACCTAGTATGTTTCTAACCAAAGGTCTTGTGCGCTCATCTGCGGCGTCCAACATAGTATCTTCTACCGTTTTGGTGCCATCTAGATAGTCTGCTTGGTTTTGTGCGAAATAGCCAATCTGGACATTGTGTCCTAAATTCATGGCGCCAGAGTACTTGATTTCATCTACAATGATTTTAGCCAGGGTAGATTTCCCTTGCCCATTCTGTCCTACAAAAGCTATTTTGGTATCTCGCTCTACACGTAAATCAATACCACGTAACACCTCTGTATCTCCATAGCTTTTTGATATATTTTCTGCTTCTATAACCACCTTTCCAGGTATCACACTTACCGGAAATGTTAAGGACATCACACTGTTGTCATCCTCATCCACCTCTATTCTGTCAATCTTGTCAAGTTTTTTAATCAGAGACTGGGCCATGGTTGCTTTACTGGCCTTGGCTCTAAACTTCTCAATTAACTTTTCTGTTTGCTCAATTTGTTTTTGCTGATTTTTTTGAGAAGCCAATTGCTGCTCTCTTAGTTCTTGACGTTGCACCAAATACTTTGTATACGGTTTGTTGTAATCATAAATTTTACCCAGAGAAATCTCAATGGTTCTATTGGTTACATTATCCAAGAACATTTTATCGTGGCTTACCACCACAACAGCCCCTGCATAATTTTTCAAAAACTCTTCTAACCACAAAATAGATTCTATATCAAGGTGGTTGGTAGGCTCATCCAAAAGTAAAATATCATTGTTTTGAAGTAGTAATTTTGCAAGCTCAATACGCATACGCCACCCTCCAGAGAAGGTTTCTGTGACCTTGTTAAAATCTTCTCGCTGAAATCCTAAACCCTGTAAAATACGCTCTGTCTCCCCTTGGTAATTGTAACCCCCCAGTATCTCATATTGATGCTGTACATCGTTTAGATCTATCATGAGCTGGTTATAACTAGCACTTTCATAGTCTTCTCTGGTGGCTAGCTGGGTATTTATCTCCTCTAGTTGCCCTTCCAGTTTTTTTATTTCTATAAAAGCCTCGTAAGATTCCTGGAGTACCGTTCTACCTTTGGTGAAATCAATATCTTGTTTTAGAAAACCTATAGACACGTCCTTATCCATGGCAATAGCGCCCTGGTCATACTCCTGCTCTCCAGAAATTATCTTAAGTAAGGTAGATTTTCCGGCGCCATTTTTACCTACAAGACCCA
>Ga0233426_10001664_pt1 | contig 19797 bp, 31 predicted proteins | sample SI_118_April2016_6_FD_179875 | JGI IMG/M metagenome (GOLD analysis project Ga0233426, IMG submission 179875) | Seawater microbial communities from Saanich Inlet, British Columbia, Canada - SI_118_April2016_10_MG | ecosystem: Environmental > Aquatic > Marine > Inlet | place: Canada: British...
TCTGGTGTTTTTAATTGGATGTGGTGTTGATACATGTGCTTACCTATATGGGTTATCTTCTTGATTTTCTTCAAAATTAGTTACATCTACTCTTGAAGTAGTCGATGGTGCAGTAGTTTGTACAATTACTTGCTTTTGATTTCCACTACTACTATTTACATACAAACCAAACCATGCTGCACCTGCGCCTACTACTATACTAACTAATCCACTTTGTGCCATATTTGGCTCTGGCAAAGTCATAAACCAGTCTACTACATTGTAGAACATATAGATATAGATACTAATAAATGCACGAGGGAATATACGTAATCTATCAAACCAATATGGGAACACTTCCCATTTGCTTGTTTTTCCGTCATTGTTATAATCTAAGTTCATATTAGTTAACCTCTTTTACTATACATGTATTTATACGTAAGTCAAGTTAATCTGCAAATATGTCAAAGAAAAACCCAGTATAAGTTAATATACTGAGCTTTAAATTATGTTAGCTTATGCTACTGTTGCTGTTGCAAATACGCCGCCAATTTCTTGAACTGCTACTTGAACTGCCGCTGCGTCTGCCCATGATGAGTTTTCAACATAGATAGTAAATTCGCCTGCATCGTATGCACTTAGGCCTACCCATGTGCCACGCATTTGGATTGCTTCTACTAGCTTTTCCATGTCTTCACTTGGTGAAACTTCTGCATCTGCGCCTACTGCGCCTGAGATTACGTATGGTGCTACTGTTGCGCCAAAGCCTAGAGTATCTGTTACGTCATGTACTAGTACACCGAATTCGATTTCGTTTGCTGGATTTCTTGTTGCCATTTTATTTTCTCCTAAAAATGATTATATCGTGTGCTGTTGCACTATACTTATTTATGCTTCTTAATCAAAATTTAGCGTTGTACATCAGTGATTTCAACAAATAATGTCCAATCAATAGTTGTAGCTGCACCACCAGTTACTGTAACATTTAAACTATTATATGTTGCATTAGCAGTTAAGTCTACATTCCAATTGTCCTGTGAATCTGCTAGGATTTCTAATATGTTTGTTCCTACTAATTGAATGTTACCTGATGCTGTATGATTAACTATTCCTCTAACAATAAAGCTGGATGCCACTGTATCACTTGAACAAACCGCAGTTGCTTTAAACATTGCTGTTGAATTTTGTGCAATCGCAATACGTGTTGAATCACTTAATAATACTTCTGTTGGAACTGCATCAGTTGTTTGTATCGCCATTACTAGCTCACGTTTGCTTGCTTCATGACTAACAATACTTGTCTTTTGCTTTGTAAAATCTTCAAAAGTAATACTACCTTTAAAAAGTTTATCTCCCCAAATAGTTGGTTCAGCATGCTTATCATTAACATATTGCTCAGTTGCCAAACCAGCAATACTTGGAATGTAAGGTTTATTTGCTAAGTCGCCATAGCTGCCACTAAACAATACTGGTAAGTTATTTAAGTCATTGTAATCTCCGCTAAACAATGTAGGAAGATTAGCTAAGTTATTGTAACTGATATTTGATGCCAGGCTTACACCTAAGTCAGCTAAATCAACAGTACTAATTACTGTGTCAGGTTCTGGCTCAATATTAATTAATTGTAGCTCTTGTCCAACAAGTTGCATACGCAAATCGTTGTTACCAGCAGGAGCATTAAACAAATCATTGTAATCTCCACTAAACAAGTTTGGTCTGTTTACTAGATCATTGTAGTTACCACTAAAGTGATGTCCACGCTCTAATAGTTTCTGGTCTAGAAAATTTTCTGTAACATACCCACTTAGGTCTAATTGTCCACCACTTACAACTTGTGCTACCTGTTCAGTAACATATGCACGAGTTGCAAAGTTTTCGTCTAAGTCAATGTTTTCCCATAACTGATTAACTGCATTGTACATCAATACATGGTTTGTTGTTTCTGTTCCATCAATAGCAACATCAGTCAAACCATCGAGCATAGTTGCTCCGCCACCGCCACCACTACCTTGACCTAAAAGTCCTTGTCCATCAGTTAAATCTGAGATATCTGTTGGTATAGATGGAGCATTTTGGATTGTATTCCAATTGGCAACTGGATGAACAATTGCTGCAATTGCTGCATCTAATGCCGTTGTAGTTGTATACGCTCCTAAAGTTGTATTAAGTTCAGTATCGGTAACGTAGCTACTAAGATCAACTCCGCCACCGCTACCAATATTTGTTATTTGTTGTGCAACCCATGCTTCTGATGCTAAACCATTAATGCTTGGAATAATAGGCTGTCCACTTAGATCAGCATAGTTGCCGCTAAAGATAGTTGGTGCCCCAATTAAGTCTGCATATTGTCCACTGAACATTGTAGGCTTATTTGTTAAATCTGTATAATCGCCGCTAAATGCATCTGCTGCTAATACATAAGCAGATAAGTCAACTGTTGGTTGATATGATGCTAGTTGATTGGTTACATATGCTTCTGTAGCATAACCAGTTAATGAATTTGATTGTAATAAATTGTTGTTGTCAGTTAAGTCAGCAACGTCACCAGGAACATTATTTGCAAGGGCATAAACTGATAAGTCAACTGTTGGTTGATATGATCCTAATTCGTTAGCTAATATTACTTCTGTTACATATCCATTTAAGTCTGGAATTAATCCGTTGTTGTCTGTTAGTTGGCTGATATCAGTAATGTTTGATCCACTATTACCGCCGCCACCGCCGCCAGAGTTGGCTATAGCATTGTCAACATACGTTGTACTTGCTAACCCAGCTATACTTGGAATATTAGGTTGTCCACTTAGATCAGCATAGTTGCCACTAAATGTTGTAGGCTTATTAATTAAATCTGCATAGTCACCACTAAATGCTGTAGGCAGGGTTGGTACATTTGTTAAATCATTATAGTCACCACTAAATGGTGTTGGAATAAGTGCATCCACTTGAGTAGTAGTATAATATGCTGACAAATCTATAGAAGGCTGATAATTAGCTAATGCCGCATTTAAGTCTGCATCCTGTACATAACCTTCTAACGTAGAACCGTTATCTAATTGGGCTTCTGCAATCTTCTGAATAACATCGTCGAGTGTAGCAAATTGTCCTGCGCCTAACGAGTCTACAGAAGCCTGTAAAGCTGCTAAAGAAGATGTGGTAGCAAAATCTGATAATTTGATACTAGTGGTAAACAGATTCTTTTGTGCATTGTATGCAAGCATATCTCCTTGCTCAAAGCGATCTGTTGTGTCTATTAGGTGATTATTTGTACCTGAATTGTATGCCTTAATTGCCATCTATATTTTAAACCTTAAATCATTAATACTATTTTGTCAACGGTTCCGTGAACACTTGAACTATAATCTTGATCTACTAAATATGTTCTATCAACGTATGCTCTTACATGAACGAAGTTACCAACAAAACTAACACCAATTGTTTCTGTTTCATTGTCCCATTGAATAAATGTCTGGTCTACCATTAGCTGAATATTAAACCAATCTTCAGATGTTGGTTCATCTATTAATGTAGCTTGTAACCAAATTCTACCAGTAAATTGCTTTACGTGAAAACTTACTGTGTGCAACCCATCACTAAAACCGTAGAAACCATCTCCACGATGTGCTTCTCCAGTATAACTCATTTCTGGTCTATTTGTTAAAAGTAAAGTATTATTCTTCATTGCCAACCATCTCTAGTTCTACTAGGGCACTTGGGCCTGCTAGTTCTGCAATGATTTGCTCAATTTGTGCCAATACCTCAGGACTAATTGGCGGCATAATTGGATCATTATCTTTTACAAGCTCACTAACTTTAATAACCATAATGCTTTCATTAAGTTTTGCCATTGTGAATTCTCCTCTGTTACATGTATTTATGTAAAAGTGAACATTCAGTGTTAGATAATCTCGTCCAAAATTACGGCTTCTGTAACTTTGATTTTGTCAACAATGTTATTAAAGCTTAGTTTAAACAACATTAGTCCGCTTTGATCGTTTGTATATATACGTGGCACTTGCCCCATATAGCTATATCTGACCTTTCCAATGTAGATATATTTGTCTGGAGACATTCTTGTATTTGAGTCGTTGCCATAATAATTATATAGCCATTTGACTGCATCTTGTAGTGCTTCTACATTTCCATAATTAGCATTGCGATATGTTTGCCATCCTTCAAACTTATACTTGTATTTTCTATAATATAACGTTTCTCTAATTTCAGATGATATATCTAAACTGTGCAATGCATCCATATGGCTTTTACTTGCAGGCGTACATATTTCACTTACTGCATAAGTGTTACATATAAAATCTAATAGTCCTCTATGACTAGTATATATAGTTGGAGTTGAATTCCACTTAACATTAATATCAGCTGAGTTATAATTATACTGAGTTTCTACTCTTTTTCTATATACCATTTCTTCATTACTTGTCATAATGAAACTATTAATGTTGTTAAAATTGAATTTGTTTGGCTGTGTTTTCAGCTTTACCTTACATTCGTAGAGCCCATAGTATAGCTTAGTACTAGGGCTCCAGTTTTCGTATGTAGTAAAATCAATCATTAACTGGTTCAGTAACTGGCGCTTCAATTTTTGGTCTTGAAGTAACAGTAACATTAGTACCATCAAAATCAATGTAAATCTCTTTGCCAACCTCTTCACTCATAATAAACTTAGCTAGTGGAAGTTTTACTTTTTCATTAATTAAACGTGCAAGTGGTCGTGCGCCCATAGCTGGATCATAACCTTCTTTTGCCAAATAGTCTTTCAAACGTGGATCCCAATGTAAAGTTACTTTGCGACCTTCAATATAGTTTTCTACTTGTCCCAAGAACTTGGTAACAATTTTAGCCATAAATTCTGGACGCAATTCATTAAACTTGATTATTCCATCCAGGCGGTTAATAAACTCTGGTGCAAAGAACTTTTTAATCGCCGCATCTACTGCTCTGTGATTGTATTCTGCTTCGCCAAATCCAATGCTCTTGGTTGCACCTTCACGAGCACCTAAGTTTGAAGTCATAATAATGATAGCATTTTTTGCACTTACTACTTTGCCTGTACTAGATGTAATTGTACCTTCATCCATTAACGACAATAATACTGTCATAATATCTGGAGATGCTTTCTCAACTTCGTCTAGCAACAATACACAATTTGGATTATCTTCTAATTGTGTAATTAGCAAACCATCACCTGCTTTACCATCACCATGTCCTACGTATCCTGGAGGGCTACCAATAAGCTTACTTACTGTATGACTTTCTTGATACTCAGCCATGTCATAACGTACAAGTTTCATAGTCATTGATTCTGCCAAACGTTTTGCAAGCTCTGTTTTACCAACACCAGTTGGTCCTGTAAACAAATATGTTGCAATTGGCTTAACTGGATCTTTAAGACCTGCAAGGCTAACTGTAATACTATCTGACACTCTGCGGATTGCTTGATCCTGTCCAAATACAGTACTGTTTAAATAATGCTCTACTTCACTATGTTTTTTGATTGTTTGTGTTTCACTTTCAGTACCCAAGTGTTCTGCAGGAATACCTACAAAACGTGATACTTCTCCGCGAACATCTTCAGCAGTAATTACAGTAACTTGTTCTTCTGCTGGCATAATCTTGTTGTATGCACATGTACGATCTACTACATCAAATGCTTTGTCTGGAAGTTGCTTATTAAAAATATATTCGTTACTCAAGTCAACTGCTAAATCAATTGCTTCAACATCAATTGTTACTCCATAATGTAGCTCGTATGTTAGAGCGGCATTGCGCAGAATATCTTTTGCTTCGTCAACTGACGGCTCATTAACTTGAATCTTTGTAAAGCGTCTAGCAAGTGCAGCTTCTTTTTCAAAAATCTTACGATATTCTTCATCTGTTGTAGCACCAATTACTTTTAGCTTGCCGCCACTTAGTGCTGGTTTAATCATATTACCAGCGTCCATTTGTCCACTGCCTGTACTACCTGCACCAATTACCATGTGAATCTCGTCAATAAACAATACGACATCATCTACTACTTCTAGAGCTTCTACTAATTTTTTCATACGCTCTTCAAAATCACCACGATATTTTGTACCTGCAACTAACTTGCCCATGTCTAAACTCAATACTCGTTGATTAGCCATTGAGTCTGGAACGTTGCCTTCTGTAACTAACTTTGCAAGTCCTTGTACAATTGCTGTTTTACCAACACCACTTGGCCCTACTAAAATAGCATTTGACTTTTTCTTACGTGCAAGGGTTTGAACTAGATCACGTAGTTCTTCGCGACGACCAACAACATCATCATAATCTTGACTTTCGATATTCATATTTTCTGTAAACTGTGATAAAACATCCCATGCAGCACGTTCTGCATATCCATCTTTGTTGTTGCGTTGACTTGAACCATTTCCTATCTGGATTCGTTCACTACTTGGTCCATACTGTTGTAGCTCTTCACGTTCGTTTTCTGTTAAGTAATCTTCTGGATCATATGTGTTGTCTATACGTACACTATGTAACCATTCTGTTACTGTGTTTTTATCCAGACCCAACTGTGTAGAAAACATACTAGCAGCACTGCTTGATTCTGTTAAAATACTCAGTAGTAAATCAACTTGGTTAATTGCGCTTTTGCCTTGAAACAATGCCTGCGTCAAGGCACGATTAAAGACACGCTCAAGCATGTGTGTTTTGTTTGGTTGTACTTCTATGTCCGCATCTGCACTGACTAATTCTGCACAATCATTCTTCAAATAATCACCTAGAGATTCTTGAATACCTACACAATCTGCATGCACTTCATAACACATTGCTCTAATAGATACATCATCTAAAATAGTAATTGCTAAATGTTCAATAGTAACGTATTCGTGACGCATTTCTTTTGCTAAATCAATTGTTTTTAAAACAATACTTTCAATTTCTGACATTCTTTAACCTTGTTATTAATGTTTCTATCTTTTCGTTTGTATCTAACTTTGGTATATCAATTACCATGGATACAAATAGATTACTTCTTATTTTTGTTTTTTTGCTAATTAATCCCTGATTAGCGACAGTTATACACTCATTATTACTTATTCCTGCTGGAATGTCAAGTGTTATTGTATCATATGTTGGTCCAATTATTGATATTTTTCCACCTGTCATAGCCGTAATCATATCTAGCTTGTATTTGTAAATTAATGATAATCCACTTCGTTCGAACCTATCGTGATATAATTCCTGTATGTTTAGTATATACTTTTCTCCCTGACTAGTCAACTTATATTTGTCACCATTTAATGCACCTGGCGGTATCTGTGCATTAATGACAGTGCCATTGTCCAGTTCAATGTAATCATCTAAACCATTTATTTGTTGTTCTAATGTAAGTTTGAGGTTGACCAATTGGGTACTAGGTACTTCTACGATAGGTACCAATTTTTTATTCTTAAGTTTGTTATAAGCTTCGTTTATTTTTGCAAACTCGTCTGTAATACCGCCTCTGTCAGGATGGTACTTAAGAGCCAAGCTTTTAAAAGCTTCTCTAATTTGTTCTTTTGATGCATTTGAATTTACACCTAATACATCCCAAGGACTACGGCTTTTGTGTTTCATAATATTGTTGATAAGTTGCTATAATTGTTTTTTGTTGTTGAACTAACTTTAGCAAATCAGCCATATTTAGGGTAAGATTTCTCATTCCCGCTGGAGTGGCTGCTATTAATACTATTTCTTCATTTGCATCCTGTAAGTCTGCAAATACTACATTGATATTTTCAGGAGTAATTACGATCCATTCCACATCACGGGAATTGAATTCGTCAACTGACGGTATGATTAAAACTGGGCGGTCTATGGGTTTAGCATCTACGACGACCGGCTGTGGTATATTACTACATGCCGTCAGACTAGTTGCTGTTATCAAAGCAATCAATGTATTCTTGATCTGTGCCATTTCTTTCATTTCCTGATAAATTCTCAAAACATTCAAACACTTCGTGCGTACCTCTATTTAACTCTTTTGTAACTAACTCAGGCTGTTCAGCTGATAAAACACTAAAATCTCTAGGATTGCCATCGCTATCTTCATTAAACAACGTTTCCAATGACTTTGTTAATTCACGACTATTGGAAAATTCTGTAATTAAGTTCTGTTGCACTTCCTGCATTAGTGCTAAATCTGACTTTAAACTTTCCATTGCCTGTGCTTGAGTAGTTAATGCGAGTTCAAGTTTTGCTTGATTTTCAGCATATTGTTTTAATGCCGCTTGGCTATCCTGATAATACCAATAAGCTACACCTGCAAATGCTGCAAATGCTGCAAACATAATTAAGTAGACTTTAAGTTTTGATAAAATACGCATGACAGTTTAATACTTATTAAGGAACTTAATTCTTTCGCTGATAGCTCTCGCATCTGGATCGTGCTTTAGCACATAATCATAACTGCTAGTAATAATGCTATCGTCAAATGATTCTTTGTTCCATTCTCTAGGATTTTTATTTTCATAACTTGTAAAAACAATAACGTCCAAATCGTTATCAGCTTGTTTAATATCTGTAAGTACTACGTCAATATTTGCAAATAATTTACTATCACGTGAAAACTCAACAAATACTGTATAGTAACCATCTTTATCAGGACCTGGGCTAACATCTACATCAATAGCAGATAATATACCAGTTTCTAAAAACTGGCTTAAATCTTTAGCTGGATCATTCTTGTTAATTTTAATTGCAAGTACACAAACATTTTTGTCATCGCCGCTTTTGCTCTTGTATTGATCAATACTTACTACGCTTTTAATCAATCCACGTAAATCGTTATACTTGATACCTTCATTTAAATCACTCATCTCTAAATGCCTCCTCAGCACCCAATCCGTCATCATATGCCTGGTCAACTGCATCGTTGTCCACATTCATATTATCAATTTCGCCTTGTGCCGTTTGCATTGAGTCCATAACATCTCTTGGCATTTGTATTGTTACTAGCCAAATTTTACGTTTTACTTGTTTAGTACGACTTTGTCCTGGACGTAATGCGTCTGGACCAGCAGAACTGTGCTCTACATCGTCTGGAGTTACAAGTTTTGCTGCTGTAATTAGTTCATCTTGTGCATAATCTACACGACCGCCAAAATCAACAATGCGCTGAGCACCATCTGGATTTGGCATAAGCTTGTAAGGATACATAAGTGTTACTGTAACCCAGTATCTCTCTGTTAGTGGGCCGTCCACTATTTCTCCTTCAATCCAATTTTCATATGTGTACACATTTAGCTTTTCCAGCACGTTGTCTACTTGCATAAGAATTTGTAATGAACTTGATGAGTTAAAATTCTCACCTAGTTTGTTTAAGATATCCATTTGATCCATAATTTGTATCCGTTTCTTTATATAATATTATTTATCCTTTGATAACTCATCAAAGTTATATTTCAATGTAGTATGTTTTAATTCTAATCCTAGTTTGTTAAATACATATGCGGGTAGCTCACACTGAGCAACTTAACAACTTGATAGGAGTTAAAATGGCTAAACGAGCTCGTAAGACTAAGAACCAACAAAACCAAAAACATCATGAAGATGTTATAAACATTTCAGCAATGAACAAACGCCGCAGTCGCAGTGTTGTTATTATACCGAAAAGTTTAACCCAAGAGGACTATATAGAGTACCTCGAAGACGAATCAACTCACATTGTATTTGCAATGGGACCTGCAGGCACTGGTAAAACATTACTTGGTGTACTAGCAGCAATCCGTGATTTTAAAGACGGATTAGTTGAAAAGATTGTAGTTACAAGACCAGCAGTTAGTGTTGATGAACAACACGGTTTCTTACCAGGCACACTGGAAGAAAAAATGGCACCATGGACTAGACCAATCTTTGACGTCTTTAACGAATATTGGACACCACAGCAAGTAACAGGTATGATTGAAGATGGAGTTATTGAAATTTCTCCACTTGCATACATGCGTGGACGTACATTTAAAAACGCATATATTATCGCAGATGAAATGCAAAATGCAACACCTTCGCAAATGAAGATGCTGCTTACACGCATTGGCGATGGTAGTCGCATTGTAGTTACTGGAGACCTTAACCAGCATGATAGAGGATTCGAACAAAATGGCCTTAGAGACTTTGTTCACAAGCTAAAATCACGTGGATCAGATATGATTGGCGTAGTAGAATTCCAACGTGCTGATGTTAGACGACATGCAGTAGTTAGCGAAGTATTAACCATCTACGGCGATGAAGACGAATAAGTACCCACCTAAGATATAAAAATCTCAGATGAGCTACCCGCAATGTTCAACTTCCACCGTTAATTGTTAAGAACTAAATCAGTAATGTCGGCCCAGTTGTCGACCTTAATCAAAGCCTCATTAGCTTTATTTTCATTATGTCCATGTGCAATAAGAACACATTTTAGACCAAAACGCAAACCAGCTTCAGCATTTTCAAACTTATCTTCAATCCAATACTCTGCATTGGGATATTTTTGTGTATAGTATGTTAATGCATCATCTTTATCTGCACCAGTATCTAGACAAATAACCTCTTCTACAACATCTTCACCAAACACATTTTTAATATTATCAATGCGCAATAGTCGAGCTTTTCGATCCAGGCTTAAACTTGTAATTACTACAAACTTATATCCATTTTCAACCAACTTGGCAACGCCACTTCTTGCATCACGGAATGCTTTTAGGTAACCCATCCATGCACTAGCATTAAACTGGTATATTAAGTCAGTACAATGATCCCTGTCTATACCATATACTTTTGACATATCGTATACATCTAGATCTGATTTAACATAGCCCTTGCTGGCCATCCAACCATCGAAGGCGGATACCCAATTGAGCATCACACCATCGCAGTCTGTTAAGATTAATTTTTCATTACTATTAATTTTCATTTACGCTCCTATGCTTAGTGGTGTCAACATTGATGCGGTGACTTTCCACTGTGTTGAAGAATTGTTATCAAGTACAACAACTGTCTTTTGGTTAACTTTTGTAACACGCCCTGTTACTGTAGCATTACGACGTCCTGTAAATGATACAATGTCACCTACCATAAACGAACGTGATGCTTGACGAGCAAGGTATGTTTGGCGCAATTTAATTGCTGAAATTGCTTGATTTAGTTCTTCACGATCCATACGCCCAATTTGATCTACTACTGTGTTTACCATTGCCATGTTTTAATTCCTTACTTTGTTTAACTTATACATCTTACTATAAAGTAATACGCCTTGGTTGTCAACCCCTAATTGCAATTATTTTAAATTATTTTCTGGAAGTTTACCATCCCAGTTATCACACGGATCATCATACATTATTTCTTGCTCCCAATATCTTTGATGCAAGGGTGGCGCATTGTGGTGCATCCATAACATTTACACATTATTATACTTCCTCCACTTGAGGCGACACACCCGTATTTGAACACGCGAACCATTCATCTACAGTGTAAAACTCTGGAAGGTTCTCAAACTGATCAAATTTATAAAATCTTATTCCACAGAATTCAAACTCGTTATCAGCTTCTTTGTTGAGCTTTTCAAAGTCTAACAAAGCTGCTTCTGTTGAAGAATACATAATTGGATATGATTCTGTAGAGAAATAAGTACAGTCGTCAGTAAATTCACAAACCATAACAATTCGTTGCATGATATCGTCTGGTAGAGCATCAAGCATCGGTATCAGCCTCCTGGTGAATCAGATCGTAACCATGTTCATCTTCACCAGTGGCTGTATGACGAGCGTCAAGCACCATGTCGGCAACTTCACATAGGAAGTCTACATCAACTTCACAGAGTGTATCTGCGATTTGGTTGATTAGATCATCTGCACCAATCTTCATTATATTTCCTCCACTTCACGGCCTTCTGCAAACAACATCAACTCAACTGCTAATGCACGAGCTTGTTCACGAGTTAAATCTAAGTGGTTAAAAAAGCCATCTGATGTAGTAGGCGCAGACCAACCACGTGCTTTTTTCTGAGTAACTTGCAAACACTGCTTACGGTCAACACCGCCCCAAAAACGAGTTTGAGTCAATTCAACTGTTGTATCTAAGTTTGGTACATTGCGTAAATCTGTTGACATGTTGTATTCCTTTGTTTGTTTAACCTATACATACTTTCTAGCAGTTCCAGACCAAGATGTCAACAGAAAACAGAAACTAAGTTTCCTTAGTTTCCAATAGGTTACAAAATAGTTTGAATTTAATTATTGATCAAAAGGAACAACAACAGCATTTTTCCAAACGATTGCGTTTGCTAATGCGTCATTTACATTAGTAAATACTTTAACTTTTAGATCCCAACATTTGTCAGTATCTTCTGTTACATATATATGATCATCATCACCAAATTCTAGTAATATCGCCCATTTTTGTTCACTATTCATTTGACTTCTTTCCATCACTTACGCCACTGCCAGTAGCTTTTTTACTGCCACAGTTTTTACAATATGTGACTTTTACATTAAAATTAAATCCATTGTCAGATACATTAAACGTGCTAACTGTTTGTTCTAGTTTATCACAACAATGCATATAATTCATTCGATTAAAAACACTTTCATTGTTCTGCCATCATCCTGCATACTTACTGTAGCATTTTTGCAATACTTAACTAGTATTCTGCCATCATTTCCAATAACTTCTACACGAGTTATTGTTGGTTTATTGTATTCAGCAAATGCATCAATATCATCTTGATTGATCATTTATTTTTCCTCTTCAATTGTTACAAACGCTACTACATTCGTGACTTCATCACTCACAGATAAGTGTACATGCTTGTTATACATTATACTATTATTGTGTGACTTTTCAGATAAGCTTACTAATGGACGTCCAAATTTTGGAGAAGTATATGTTATATCTTGCCATGTAAACTCATTGGTAAATCCAGTGCCTAGTGCTTTGACAAATGCCTCTTTAACTGCCCAACATTTAGCAGCATATCTGGATCTTTGTCGTATACTATGTTCTGGAATGTCTAGATATTTGGTATATTCGACTGGTGTTAATATTTTCTTAGCAAATTTATGATTGTGTTGTTCAATCTTTTGCTCCAGACGAACTACGTCTACAATATCAACACCAATTCCATATATAGATTTTTGTTTCATCGTCGCATACTTGCAATATCTTTTGCGTCTTCTTTACGGTCTGCAAAAATTGGTACCATATTACTTTTATGCATAGTAGCAATACCCAACAATTGGCGCTCACCACTGTATGTATTTGCTTCGCGATACGGGCCATGCCCAGCAACTTTATTGCCAAGTTTTACATCAGGCTTGTTAGCTTTGTAATCAGGAATTGAATTTAAATCCTGACGTTTCTTTTTAGCCGCCAACTGATCTGGATGTACGCCTTGTTTACGCAAAAACTTATCATGTTCAGCTTCAGCCTTGGCAAGTTTTGCAGTTTTCTTACGATTAGATTTTTTACTGTTATACTTTGTTGTGGTCATATGCGGACCAAGCAAGTGCATTGTCATTTTTACGCTCCATAGTAAATCTTCATAATTACTACTGTAGCGTAAATTTTAATCTTTGTCAATACTTATTTCAGTTAATCCGTGTTCTCTGTCTAGGTATTTGTATTCTACCTTGACTGGATCCCATGCTTGTATGTGTTCTAATACTTTATTTGGGTCGAATGGACCACACGTATAAACATCCAATTGAATAAGAGCGGGCGATACATCGTTCCAAACGTGGCATGCCATATGTGATGTTTCAATAACAACGGCACACGTAGGTCCATTGTTTCCAACCATATAATCGATATCAGCACTAATAGGACCAGCTAGTATTTTCATACCAATCTTTTCTACCAGTGATTCCATCCAATCACGCAACTCCTGTTCAATAGGAGGGTTATTAGCTTCTATTCTTAAAATGATATGCTTGTGTACTATATTAGCCATTTAATACTCCTTACTAGTTAATATAAGTATTTAGTATAGCTGATCTGTATCTCTCCAATCACCAACTACATAGTTAATTAATATACTACGTCTATCTCCGTCAACTGCTGATGATTTTTCAACACCATGTATAAGTGGACTTCCGCCATAACTCATCCATCCTGTGTTGTGTATAAACTCGTTTGTATAAACTAAGTTGTGATTTGCGTCATATATTGATGTTCCCCATCCAATATCACCTTCGCCAAGATATATTTGTAATGTAATAATTTTTTCTGGAACGTCAATGTGTTTATCTAAATAAAAGCCTGGTCCATCTTGTGCTAACTCAATTCGCAGGCGTCCAGTTGAGCAGTCATTGCCGCTCAACTGTGTAAAGTAATCCCTAGCATGTTGGGTATCCCAATCTCTCCACATTTCAGCAAGTGCTGGCGTGTTCTTTTTAGTCACAAACTTTCTAAACTTGTTTGTGCAACTACGAGTACCTTCGTATTGTACTTCATAAGAAGCAGGAAAGTGTTCTAGCAAGTCATCAGCAAACTTCTGATCAAATGCAAGTTGCACATCTAGCCAAGGTGCTGGCTCAAGATGTTTAAAAGTTTTAAGTAACAATTAGAGAGGATCCTTCTTCATGCGAGTTTCTAATTTTTGCATCCTTAAGAATTTACTATGTACCCAACATTGTTGACCACTTTGTGTTTCAACAAACCACCAAATGCCACTACGTTTAATAATGTCAATCTCTTGACCTATTTCAAGCTTCATAATAACTGGATGTGTTGTGCCTGGTCCACTTCTACCATTTAGATGCGGATGCGCTGATACAAACCATTCAAATATTGCTTTGCCTTTTGCATCCACTGGATCATCATCTCGTGGTGCGTTAAGCATATCATATACACGATGGTTCATACACAAACCTGGATCAGTTTTTCTACCTGGCGAAATCATGTCATGGCCCAATGCCTCAATTAGATTGTATTCTTCCATAATGACTTGCCCTAGCTCAACTAATGCTGTCATTTGTGCAGGAGTAAAAGGCAACCATCCATATTCTGGTCCATCTGGATCATTTGGGTGTGGTCCTTCTACAATACCGTCATCAGCGTAGTATTTGCCAAACCAAGATTTGTAACCTTTTTTAGTAATAGTAAGTGGACCTGGGTTACATACTTCAATACCAATACTATGACTATTAAGATTAGTTAATCCTGCCCATGAACTCTTGCCCGCATGCCATGCTTTTTTCTCAAGGCCCATGCATTGTGTTAGTTCACCATCAACACTCATGTTTAAGTGTGCGCTAGCTTTGGCACTGCTTTTCTGAAAATATGATGCTGTTTGATGTGCGTCTCCACTACCAGCAGTATAGTGAATAATCAAGTATCGCGGTTTAATTGTCTGTCCGCCATTTGGTGACGGATAGAATGTTACTTGTTCCCAATTTTGATTGTCTTTTCTAGTAAAGACCAAACCGCCTTGTATTTTATACTCGGTCATTTTTCTTTTCTCCACATTGTCCAGATACCATATACGATTGCTGCATATGCTGCAATTGTAGCTAATGGTTTAAAGATCAGAAACGTAATTGCTGCTAAAATAAGGACAATACCGTCCCATGTAGTGCGTTCATCTAGACGTCTGGTAATCCCTGAACGCAGGTAATTAAAAATAAATGTTAAATCCATAAAATATACTCCTGTTGGATATTTGACAGCCTAACCTTTGGACTGTCGCGAGCTTATTTGGTGAGCTACCCCCTTTGGCCTGAGCCGTCCTACATCATGTCCGTTCTACTTGTATTTATAGATTGGCTAGAATGTTCTCTGGTGATGTAAATTCATAAGGATCGTTATCACGTCCTGTATTATTTAAGCCTTCTTCTTCAAACCAGTGTGTAATCACACCATCATCTACTACCATTGCGTAGCGCCATGAACGATCGCCAAAGCCCAAATGTTCTTTGTCTACACTCATGCCCATTGCTTTAGTAAAATGATTATTGCCGTCTGGGATCACTTTAACATTTTGTAATCCACCGTCAATAACAGTTTGTGCCCAACGGTTCATTACGAATGAATCGTTAACACTAATGCAATAAATATCATCAATACCTGCATCTTTAAATTTTTGTGCGTTTGCTTCAAAACCTGGAAGTTGCATTGTACTACACGTTGGTGTAAATGCTCCAGGCAAACTAAACATTACAACACGTTTTCCAGCAAATACATCTTTTGTGTATACATTTTGCCAACGAAACGGATTGTCTCCTTCGATTGTATCATCACGTACTCGTGTTTTCCACTCTACGTCTGGTACTGTTGTTCCAATTTTACTCATAGGTTCTCCTGTTCTAGTAATAGTCGAATTATATTATATTATTGCGTTTGTGTCAAGCAAAGAAGTTGCCTTCTTGAATTAATTGTTTTACTTGATCTAGAGTATGATCATATAAACATATTTGCATGTAAGTACGTGTCAAATTTTGATTGTTTACTACTCCATGAGCAGTTTGTATATTGCAAATTGTTGGATATTCAGTTGAATAATAATGCTCATAAATTACATCGTTGTCATCGTGTTGGTACTTTATATTTTGTACATCAACCATACGGGATCGTTTACCCAAGTAATATTTTTGTTGATCCCAATCTTGTTTAGTAATAATATCTGGATTATAAAATGTCGTTGCTACTCCACCATCTTCAGGGTATATAGGATACATCAAAGATAATGTTCTTCCATAATCTATATGTGGGTGAAAACTAAATCCAGATTGCTGTTCAAACATAATAATTTTGCATGTTTCTGTTACCTCTGGTGCATACTTACTTTTAATTTCAGCAATAACAGGTGCGGATTGATCAACTTTCCATCTACGCATTGTACCAGTCCAAGCTTCTTCATAAGGAGTTTCTTGTAAACTTTGCTTGGTTTCTTCATAGTAGTTACGCAATGCAACTCTATCATATGGTATTTGTGGTAGTTCTAATACACAATTATCTTGCATTGATCATCTCTCTTTTTAATGGTGATGGAGAGGGATTCGAACCCTGCTTGAACACTCTACTTCATCCGCCTGCCGAATTAACGAAATAGCATAACACACCTTGTCAGTCCATCAATACTATTTAGTTTTTTTCTTTTTACGTTTAGGCTGTTAGATATCACATAAACTAACAAGTGCATCTTTCACTATGCTAGGATATTCTCCCATGTATGTTCCAGCAGTTAGCATATCTATTGTTAAATGCTTTTTATGCCAATGTTCAATATCGTCCCAACATTCTATCATTGTTTTGCCCATGCTATCAAAAAAAGCATCGCTAAAAATAGGACTATCATTTTCATAATATGCATATGATGCCATAAGGTAATAAGGTACCATCATATTGATATTTTTCTTAAATAGTTCTGCAGCATATTGGTCTAACATAGTATTCTCCTTTGCAATAACTTAAACTATCTGTGACATATTGTCAATACCTAATGTATCAAAATAGCAGTTTTTTATAAATATGTATATATAAACCTAGGGGAAAATATAATGAAAAAGTTTTTAATATTAGCGATGTTAGTTTTGTTTGGTACAGTGTCGGCAGCTGATCCAATTGTAACAGATTCAACAAGCAATAGTACCGTAACCACAAAGGGTACAAACAAAACAACAGTAAAAAGTCCACCACCAAGTGCAATATCACCAAGCATTAATAATAGTAATGCAGATTTATGTACCATGGGTGTAAGTGGCGCAGTGCAAACACAAATACTTGGTATTTCTGCTGGTAAGACAGTGCGTGATATGAATTGTGAAAGATTAAAATTATCTAAAACGATGTATGACATGGGCATGAAGGTCGCGGCGGTCAGTATTATGTGCCAAGATCAGCGTGTATTCGATGCTATGGAAATGGCAGGTACACCGTGTCCTTACTTAGGTAAAATTGGAGAAGAAGCACAAGAGGGATGGGGATCACCTAAACCAAAAGCTCGTCCAGTTAATATAACTGAAGAGAGAATGAAATCTGATGAAACTGTCAAAACTGTTACTACACTTGGTGGTCTTCTGTTGTTACTTCTTTTGCTCTAGTATAGCTTTAGCAGACGATACTGCGGCACCAGATAATCCAACAACCACACCTCCGTATACATTTGATCCAGATGATGGAACAATAACAAACCCTAGTGGCGGATGCCCTAGTGGTACCAGTGCTATGATGGTTACATCAGACGGCACAGGAATACGTTTTGGTGAATGTGTTAATACATTTGCAGTATCATATGCAATCAATCAAGCACTACAAGGTTCAGGCGTTAGCATAGACAAAGTTCACTATAAGTGGAAGTATATACATTGTTTCAACACACCTGATGAATGGTGCAGTACAAGTATTGAAAACAGAGTAAACACAGTAACAGGCGCAGTTACAGATGATACTTATTGGGATGAGTTAGTTGTTGTAATTGAAGTAACTGATGCAAATGGCAATGTAGTTGAGACTGAAACATGGACCATGGACAGATGGTATGATTGGCAAAATGAAAATGGTCACAGTTTTAATGAAGAATCTGAAACATATACTAATGATAAGGGTATGACAGAAACTACCTATTGGCAGATACATGAAGGAAACATAGAACTTTACAATCACATAGATAAGATCGGAACAATATATACTCCCAATGCGCTAGGTGATATACGATTTAGAATAACAGGATATGACAAAGGTAATTGGGATGGTTACTTTGGTCCTATTATGAAAGATTTACAAACTTGGTTTACATATAGAGCAAACCCTTGCAATGACACAGCTCTTTATGATCCAAGTTGTCCAGGTTATGCTGAAGCATATGCCACATACGAATACGATACTAACTGTAGTGCTAATGCTCTTTATGATCCTGGATGCCCAGGCTATGCTCAAGCATATTACGACAATCAGTGTCAGCAGGATCCGTTATATGATAGTGGATGTAGTGGTTATGAGAGTGCATATTATACACAACAATGTAATACTGATGCAACATATGATCCAAGTTGTCCTGGCTATGCACAGGCATATGAAGACCAACAATGTGCTGCTGATAGCCAGTATAGTTACACATGCGAGGGATACAACTTTCCCAAAGAAACTGATGCCGCAATGAATGTCAGTGGCGCTGGCAGTGACTACATATTCATTTATAGACCAAATAATCCAGAACAGTTTGATACACTAATGGCAGACATTGCCAATATTACAAACTGGGTATGGGGTTGTGAAAAAAGTAACGGCGATGAATGCCCAGGTACATTATTTGGTGGTATCAAAGATTATATGTGGGACGGTGGTGACTATCTATTCCTATACACAATAGATAAAGATGACGAAATTGTATATCCAGACAGTGGCAGATGGTATTCATTTATAGATTATGACTATTGGTATGGTAGTTGTGCGGCAGATATAAACTACGATGATAGTTGTAGCGAGTACACACGTATACAAGAAGAAGCGGCTCAAGCAGAATATGATTCCAATTGTAGTGCTAATCCATTATATGACAGTGGGTGTCCAGGTTATGCAAGTGCTTACGAAACACAACAATGTAATGCTAATCCATTGTATAGTACAAACTGTAGTGGTTACCAAACAGCATATTACAATCAACAATGTGAAGCAGATGCATTATATGACAGTGGATGCAGTGGATATGCAGAGGCTTATTTCACTCAGCAGTGTAATACAGACCCGTTATATGACAGCGAATGCAGTGGATATGACACAGCATATTATAATCAACAATGTAGTGCAGATCCACTTTATGACTCGGGTTGTCCGGGTTATGCAGGTGCATATTTTACACAGCAATGTAATGCAGACCCG
>Ga0233426_10001666_pt1 | contig 19790 bp, 18 predicted proteins | sample SI_118_April2016_6_FD_179875 | JGI IMG/M metagenome (GOLD analysis project Ga0233426, IMG submission 179875) | Seawater microbial communities from Saanich Inlet, British Columbia, Canada - SI_118_April2016_10_MG | ecosystem: Environmental > Aquatic > Marine > Inlet | place: Canada: British...
CTTTCACCCTTTTCATTTTTGAGAGAAAATAACTGACATTACAGACAATACAGACAATACACATCTCCTTTCCCTATTTAATATAAAAATATAAATATATCTATTATTATATTACATCTTTTACATCATACTAAAAGGAAAACTTACCTTCACTCGCGTTGTTGACGCGACACACGATGTTGGCATCTTTCCATCATTCACTGTTGACTCACGACCCAATACTACATTTCTACTTACACCGCTTAATAAAAAACCATGACGGGGCACTAAACCTGCCTTCTTCTCTCCTCCGCAGGTTGCACGATTTATCATTCTATTGCTTCGAATTCCTTTTATTCCCATTTTATATATTTAACATGACATTTTTTTTTCTCCTATATCTTTCATCTTTTCTGGGTCCTTCTTTCCCATCATCACTTCATCTGTATTATAATATATACCGTCCTTGTCCTTAAAATATATTACACCATCTCGTTCCTCCGTATAAACATCTACCTTAATTTCGGTATTATTAATATTAATATTATCTACAATTATATCACCATTATTTGTATTATCTAAGGAAACATCTATTGTCCCGTGTGGTTGCCCTTTTTCGTGTGTCCCACAAAATTTACAATCTACACGTTTACGTCTACTACACTGTTCGCCAATTGAGCGTTTTGCTTGACAACGTTCGCTAGGACATATTGTGGTTTTATTCCGCTGCCTTTTATTAATATCTTCGGGCACTAACTTAAAATTATTATAATCATAAATATACTTAATTAAATCATTATTATTTTTAAAAATACCATCATTTATTTTTGAACACATATCCATTTTAAATGATTGTACATACTCATTCACCTTCTTATTAATTCTACTCTCCATTTTTATTGTATATATATTATTTAAAATACATACAATAATTCAATTTTATATTTAAATCATTTAACTATCTTTTTAAACACGCACTCATAGTTTTAAAAATATTTCCAGATAGGCATTTCTCACTTTCTTCAACAGTAGTACAATACCCTCTATCTATTCTACAAAACTTATTTCCAGTACCATTTGCACTCTCATTTGCAGAAACATTACCATTCGTTTGGTCATTGTATCTCATATTATTTATTAAATGTGTATCTTTTATTCTATTTCTTTCTTCACTTCCTTTATAATAATCACCCATTGAATTAGTCGCTACTCTTTGTAATGCAGTTGCACCTGTTTTAGCAGTACCTGCAGCAACATCAATGCCAAGTTTTGCACCCGTAGCAGTTACGTGCGTAGTTTGAGATGCTGTATTACCTACGGTATAACCAAAAAAACGATATATCTCACGCATTACCGGTCCAGCATTCTCGATTGTTTCATCTGTAACACGACCAAATATATAAAATATATTAAACCCCACTAACGCCAATAACAATATTATTATTATTACATACAACCAATAAACTGTTGCTTCATTTGATGTTGCTAATGGTGTTTCCTTAACCATATTCTTCAAAGTATTATTTACATTTTCAACAGTATTCTCAATTGCTTCATTAAATGCATTCACAGTATTATCGATTATATTTGACTGCGTATTTGATATATTATTTAATCCATTTGGTAACTTATATGAAGGTGCAGACATAGACATTGAACTCATCTTTTACCTATTTGTATATATATATTCCATATAAAAATATATATATTTACTATAATTTAACAAAAAGATTATTTACATTACAAATCTTCAAAAAAAGTATTTTTATCTAATCCACCACCTCGTTGTGTTTTTTCTATATGCATGCGCGGTAAAGTATACACTTTTTTACCTTTTTTTTCCAAATTCTTCATACGTAATTTCCATTCTGTTTCAACGTGATTATGTTTTACATTTAAGTTAAAAATATTGTTAAATTCATTCAAAGAACTTCCTACTACTTCACATCTATCTATATTATTTTGTCTAATTCCGTCAATATCATTAGGAATATTTATTAAAACATTTTGAAAATTAGGTATAAAATATCTACCTGTTATTTTAATAATATGGGAATATTTTTTGATAGTTTCTGATTTGTTGTAAGCCCAGTTAATTTCGTGCATTTCGTGGACACCTTTTGCCGGTGTATTTTTCAACATAGTTTGAATATATAAATCATAATCTGTATAATTATAACTGATTACTTCAATATTTGGTGCATAATATGGAGATTTTTTATCTTTTAATTCTTTAAATTCATAACCAGAATTTTCAACAATAATAATAGGTAATTGACTATTTTTCCATTGATTAATTGTTTTTAAATATTGTTGCAATCTTTCCGAATTATTAGTTTGATTTGTCATTACTACTTGTTGTTGAATATTTACAGAACAAGTTAATAAAATAACCGGATTTATTGTTTCTGCATTATTATTTGTGAAATTTTCATTATTATTTATAGTATTTCGAGCATTTATATATGAGAATAATATGGTAATTATAAACATAAATAAAATAAATAAAATTCTCATAAAAGTATTTCTTTATATATAATAAATTTATATAATGTTTTTATATTTTTCTGTTTAACCTTTATAACATAGAATAAACATCCAATTTATGGTCTAATTTACTTTTAGGTTTTGTATATATTTCATTTTTCTTTATTTCAATAAACATTAAATCCAATTGTTTAATAATATTATCTACACTTTTACTATCCTTAACTAAAGGAATTGAAAAATCAACTTTATCAACAACCAATGAAATTGCATAATAAATAATATATCTTTTATTAGACCAACTTTTAGTTGTATATTTAAAAGTAAATAACTCAAATAAGTTTTCAATCATAGAATTAATCCCTTTACCCTTATCCTTAGATATATCAAATAATGCGTGCCATATTAACCATAATCCATCAATTGCATTTTTTCCCATTTTGTCTGGAACAAAATCACGAAGCAAGCATTCAATCTTGCTTTTTCTTTTTCTACACATTTCATCAAAATGAACCATCCATTCATACCAGTAACAAGCTTGATTGAAATTTTCATTGTCTTTACTTAAATTAAAACAAAATTCATTTAATGACATGTATAATTCTTTTGGGTCTCCTTGATTAAATATTTTATCAACATAATTAGTGGAAGGTGCTGAAAACTTGCTACTCATAATATTTAAATCAACTTCCTTATCCTTAATTTTTACATATTGAAATTTCGTTTTTCTATTGCTTTTACATATTATAACTATTTGGTCAAAAAACATTTTTCTAATATTCGCATCATTTCTTAACATTAAATCATTGTTGGTTTGATTTGCAATTTCTTTAAATTGTTTTAATAACTTATTTATTAATAATATTAAACGCGGATTTGCTATATGTAAACATTCGCACGAATAATTAATTATTATATTCCATAAATCTAAATAATAACCACTTGCAATACATTCGGCAGTCCAAAAGCAACTTGTTTCAATATTTGAACGTGACATCTCGGACACTACTTCTTTCAAAACCGCGCATTTTTTATAACCCGAAAAACTTGTTTTACTAAAATCTCCAATAATGCGTACATCATTTATAATTGTTATACTCTGTTCATTAGATGTCATGTTTTATTGTAATAAAAAAAAACATAACATATAACACAATTATCTCGTATATTTATTAATACGTGTAAATGAATCAACCGTATAAATTATAAATATACCTAAAAATAAATATAGCACAATTTCCTCTGTAACATAATCCGTTTTTTTTTCATTTTGTTTTTCTAACATTTCTATCAAATAATTTACCTTTTTCTCTAAAGAATTACTATTACCAGAATTCGAATTTACATTCATATTTTCAATTATTTTTGGTTTATTAAAATTATCAGAAAAAAATCCTATGTTTTCATAAGCAAAACTATCGGTGTTTGAATTTTCCGTTATTTCAGATACTAATTCAGACGTCTTATTTGGTTTTTCATTAGCAGGTGCAAAATCTACTAGGTCATTATCGTTATCATCATTTTCATCTAAAACAAAACTAACCTCCTTTTTCTCTGTCTTATTTCTTAATTTTTTCTTTATATTTTCGGTAGAATTCAACTTTTTCTTTATATTTTCTGTTATAGGCTCTTCACGCACAAATGGTGCTGCATTTAAAGCTAAAGACATATCTAATATATATTACTAATATTTTTTCACATTTATTTTGTATTCTTTTTTAATATTATTATATTTATATTATGAATAATTTAACAATCTTCTTAATTTTTGTTTTATTCGGACTAGTAAATTTTAAATATTCGGATTTTAATAAAAATGATAAAACATTTATTACCCAAATGTTTTTCTTTTTTGGATTAATTTTTATTACTAAAGAAAATAATATTTATGGATTATTATTTCTTATATGTATGATTTATTTTTCCCAAATTACTATGCGTACGGAGGGGTTCTCAACTCTTAGTTATAGCGATTTAGAACCAATTGTTAATACAGATACTGAAACTAAAAAATGTGATAAAAATTGTAAAGACCACCCCGAATTAGTAACAAGAACCGATAACTGTTTATTGAGTGATTTAATGCGTAAATCGACAGAATCAAATCAAATACCTATCCATATCAACAATAGTAATAAAGATGTTATGCCTACATTCCAACCGAATAAAGACCTAAACCTAACTATTTGGAAATAATTTTTTTATAACTAATATATATCGCAACGAATTATATTATGTTTTTTGATATATTTGATTCACAGGTTAAAACATTAAATGATAGTAAATACTTTGCAGGTATAATAATGATTTTGATAAATATTGGTTCTAGATTTATTGATATTAAATTTAGTAAAAATCAAGAAAAATTTATAAAATACATATTCAATAAAGAAGTCCTTATTTTTGCTGTTTCATGGAGGGCAACCGGGGATATTTATATGGCATTAATATTAACAGTTATTTTTGCGGTATCCGTTAATATTATTTTTAATGACGAATGTGCTTATTGCATTTTACCAGAAAAAATGACGAACTATAGCAGTTTTGATTTAAACGGTGATGGTGAAATAACAGATGATGAAATTGAAAAAGCGAAAGAATTGTTAAAAAATGTTGAAAAAAATAAGAAACGAAATGAAGTTGTTAGTCAAATGTCATATTTGAAAAATAATTTGGAATTATACCCATACACAGCATACTAAAAATGTAAATATTATATTGATTATTACATATAATATTTAAACATTTCATCTGTATTATTACAAATGAAAGTTGGTCTTATTATTCCTTCTACATCAAATGGTAGAGATTGGAAAACATTTGATGAAACATATTTATTTAAACATACAATAAGATCGTTTCTTATTACATACGATAAAGAACACGAATACACATTTTATATTGGGATTGATAGAAATGACCGCATATATGACAATGTAGAAATAAAATCTCAAATACAACGATTTATATCGGTTATGAAAAACGTAAATTTAGAATTCATCTATATGGATAATGTTAAAAAAGGTCATTTGACAGTTATGTGGAATATATTATTTGATAAAGCGATTGCAGATAATAATGATTATTTCTTTCAATGTGGAGATGATATTGAATTTCATACAAATGGATGGGTCAATGACTGTATTTCTGTTTTAAAAAATACAAATGGCGTTGGTTTAGTTGGACCTATTAATAACAATCCACGAATTTTAACCCAATCATTTGTATCAAAAAAACACAAGGAACTATTTGGTTATTATTTTCCTCCTGATATTATTAACTGGTTTTGTGATGATTGGATTAATGAAGTTTATAAAGGAATTAATCATTTCTATCCTTTACAAAATCATTTTTGCAATAATGTAGGCGGAAATCCTCGTTATGACATTAATAATGATTCTAATTTTACTTCTGATTTTCAAAATAATATGCAAAAAACTCGCCTATTATGTGGTGAAATTGTTAAACGCGATTTAGAAAAAATTATTAGTATAAAAAATAAAGATCTTATTTGTGAAGATTTTTTTACAAAATATTATTCTAATAAAGGAAATCTAGTCATTACACGTAAAGAAATAAACATTGATGGTTTTAAAAACTTTAATGCAGAAAATCCTGTTGTTGTATTAACTGGATATAAACATATAATAGAACAATTTTTTACTAATATTATTATACATTTTAAGTATCCTATTAGACTAATTATTATTGAGAGTGATGTTGTATATTTAACAAAAGAATTATTGGATAATTATAATTTACTTTGTTGCTTTACTTGGAATAAACCATTTGAACACGATAAATTATTTTGCTTACCTATTGGTCTTAATTTTGATAGACAACACGATATTATGTCAAATTTTCTAAATAATAAGAATAATGAAGTTAATGATAAACAATTACTTGCAATAAATCACTCTCCGCAAACCAACTCTATTAGAGGTCAATTAGCACAAAAATCAAAAAATGAATGGAATGATTTTTGCGATGTTTTAGAATACATTGCGCCATTGAAAACTTATATTACACCATCTAAAATTGAGGGTAAAATAAAAATAGATGTATCCAATCCAGAATGTTATAATGTTATGGAAAAATATCATTTTATATTATCACCTGCTGGTGCAGGAGAAGATACACATAGAACTTGGGAAGCTGTTTACACAGGTTGTATTCCTATTGTTAAAAGCTCACATTTAAATGAACTTTATAATGATTTACCTATTGTTGTTGTCGATGATTGGAATGTAATAAATAAAGAATTCTTACAAGAACAATTAAATATTATAAATCATAAAAAACAAAATAATGAATATAATGCCGAAAAAATGAAATTTAATTATTGGGTAACTAAAATAAATAATATAGAAAATAAACCAAAAATACATTTTATTACATATGCTAATGGAGTTTTTGAAGATGCAAAACAAAGGTTAGTTAAAGAAGCAGAAAACTTTAATGTATTTTCAACCATTAAAGGGTTAGGTCCTGAGGATATACCGGAAGAATATAAACAAAAATATGGGGAAATTTTAAATATGCGAAGAGGAGGAGGATATTGGATATGGAAGCATATTATTTTTAAAGAAACTTTTAAAAAATTAAAAGACGGTGAATATTTAGTGTATTTAGATGCTGGTTGTTCTTTAAACAAACACGGTAAAAAAAGATTTTTTGAATATATCAAATTACTTGAAAATAGCAATTATGGCATTGTTAATTTTCAACAATCAGGTAAAGATAATATTGGGGGTTTATGTATGGAAAAAGAATGGACTACAAAAGAAATATTTGAAACAATTGATGTAGATATTGAAAGCGACCACGCTAATAGCGGTCAATATCTTGGTGGTGTTTTAATATTCAAAAAAAATGATCACAGCACAAAATATTTAGATTCTGTTTCCGAAATTATTTCAAATAATGCAAAACTAGTTACAGACCATTATAATAACAACGGGTGTCAAATAACGGAATTTAAAGATAATAGACACGACCAAAGTATTACCAGCCTTGTTTGTAAAAAAATGGGTTCTATTGTTATTGATAAAGATGAATCATTCGTAACACCTTTTGGTTCTCAAAAATCATTGGAATATCCATTTTGGGCCGCTCGTTCTAAAAAATAGTTCTAAAAATAATTAATTATTAGTATTATCATATAAATATTAATAGTTGCTAATATTTATATATTATAAATGATACCCATTTATGAACCTTATATTGAAAAATATAAACAATCTTCCATAAATGCTATAAATGATAATTGGATAAGTAATTATGGCGTGAATGTTAAAAATAGTGAAGAAAAATTTAAAGATATATTTAATATTAAATATTGTATATTAATGAATAATGGAACATCTGCTACACATTGTTTATTATTAGCTTTAAAATATAAATTCCCAGATATTAATAAAATATATATTCCAAATAATGTATTTATTGCACCTTGGAATTGTGCTTTTAGAGAATTTAATAAGGATAATATTGAAGTTATGAAAATAGATAAAAATACTATGAATATTGAAACCAGCGAAGATTATTTAAATACTCTTGAAAAAAATAGTTGCATATTTATAGTTCATAATTTAGGTAATATTATTAATGTTCCAAGAATTAAAAGAATAAGACCAGATATAATAATTATTGAAGATAACTGTGAAGGTATATTTGGAAAATATGAAGACTATTATTCAGGAACATATAAAGATACATTATGTTCTGCTGTTTCTTTTTATGCCAATAAAACTATTACTACTGGTGAAGGTGGTGCATTTTTTACAAATGATAAAGAAATATATGATCATATTAATTCTATACATAGTCATTCTATGACAAAAGAAAGATATATTCATGATAAGTTGGCTTATAATTATAGAATGACAAATATTCAAGCTGGGTTTTTATATGATCAATTAAATGATTTATCCCATATATTAAATCTAAAAAAAGTTATATTTAATAACTATGATATTTTTTTAGATACATTAATTAAAAAAAATAAAATAAAAAATATAGAAATAGAAAAAAATACAGAACCTGGTAATTGGATGTATTGTATAATTATAAATAATTTAAAGTTTAATGAATTTGAAACTTATATGAACGATAAATTAATTCAAATCCGACCATTTTTTTATGATATAAGAAAACATAATCATTTTAAAGATATTAAAGTAAATTATGATGAAATAGATGAAGCAACATATGGCGTAATGCTTCCTAGTTTCCCGAATTTAAATATTGAAAAACAAGAATACATATGTAATTGTATTAAAGAATATATAGATTAGTTTTACACATAGTTATTATTACATCTCCTTCGCAATTAGTATAAAATTCAATATAAATATAATTATATATTCATATATAATTATATAATTATGTGGTATAAAACCGAAAAGATGAATGTATCCAAACTATCAGATGAACTTAAAAATATAGTAAATTTTATATCAATTAATATTAATTATTATGAAGGTGTTTCAAATATAGCATCTGGTATTGGAGATATATTGTTGCATAAAAGTCAATGTGATGATAATACAATAATAAATTGGAATATTAAACACATAATAGATTATAAACCATTCCCTGATAATCTTATTAATATAAAATTTAACATAGAATTATTGCAAATATTGTTCAAAAAAGAACAACTAAATATTTTTTATAATAATAAATGCACCATTAATAATAAATTAGGTCATATTAGATATTTTGATTTAACTTCATATTTTACATTACAAAATGAATACCCTGAAAAATATATAGTAATTCATACTAAACTACGTTTGAGACAGAATGAAGGAAATATTGTTAAAAAATTAAAATTAGCATTACAAAAAAGTTTTGCTAATATTAAAAGTAAATATAAAATAATTATTTTAGGTGAAAAAATACTTGCTGAAAATACAGCTACCAAAATAATACCATCTATGACAACAATTTATGATGAATGTATGTTATTAAAAAATAATAATAATATAATTGATCTAACACAAGAGGTGATGTATAATACACCAGATATGAAAAATTTTGAAAAAGATATTGGTATTATTAATAATTCTATATGTAATATAGGTGTTGGTCACGGAGGACAGTTTTGTATTAATTTAATGTTTAGTAAAAATAGCATATATTATGTTCCTCCGGGATTAATTAATATAAATATTAATAACGAAATGAAATTAATAACTACAATAAATGATTTTATTTATCATATTGAACAAATAATGATTTCATAAAGAAAACGCAATATTTAATTTTCTAGAATAAAAAATGAATTTACATTATATTTCATATCTAACGAATATTTTACAGGTAATTCGGCCAATTTATCAATAATAATTTGAGGGTCCATATGTCCATGTTCAATAACAAAAATGGAAGGAAATACCTTTGCATTTTTCATACCATCTATTACTTTCAATTCATTTCCTTCTACATCTAAACTAAATAAGTCTAATGATTGTATTGATAAATCTTCTATTAGTTTCTCATAAGTAATTGCTGTTATAGGTTGTTTAACAAAATTATTTTTACCACACTCACGTTCTAAATATTGTTTATGGGCATCGGTATGATTTACAGATGCATTTCCCCAATCATATCCAAGAGTAGAATGTTTATAATTAATAATATATGTATCTTCTAAATTATCACCCAATGCATAATTTAAATTAATAGATTTTGGTCTATTCAATACTAGTTTTTCATACATATTATTCAAAGGTTCTATATTAATAGTTTTCCAATTATAATTTTTTTCAAAAAAGTTTGTATTACTATCCCATATTCCATCTAATGCCCCTGCTTCAATTGATATACCATTCAATTTACTAGGAAAATATTTTTCGTGTAATATTTTATCAACAGGTGGATTAAATTGCCCGTAATACATATTTTATAATATAAATATGTATTATAATATTAAAGACTTAACTTATTAAAAGTCAATCTTATTAAACATTAACCATTCTCTTGGACTTGGACTTGATGGTAATGATTTAAATAATTTCCAATTATATTTTTCTATTATATTAATTAATTGTTCCTTATTAATTGTTTCTGGGATTATTTCGATTATCATATATTTTGTTGCAAAATTATTAAATATTCTTATTATTTTTTCTAATGATTTACAACTATTGTATAAATGATGAATGACGGCTGGAGCTATTAAAAGTTCACTTTTAAATAGTCCATATATATTATTGTATGACCCGTTTTTTCCATATTTCAAATTATTTTTATTTTCATTTAATATATCAACATACGCAAATTGTGTATTTGTATTTAATTTTTTATTTATTTCGTTTGCACTATGAATTGATTGAATATCATAATCAATTCCTATTGTTGGAGCAAATTTACTACAACCAAAAGCATACAATCCATTATTACAACCTAATTCAATAATTGTTTTACACTCAATGTTTTCAATCATATTAAATAAATTATTACTTTTCGTAATATCTTCTGCTCCTCCACCATATGTTTTTATTTGGTGATATATTTTTTCTGTAAATATATTTGCTTCATATAAAAAATTTGTTCGTGAACCATGATAATTAGTCCATTGTTTGTTGGTGATATTTTTTTCTTCTATTTCATTTAATATATTTTTTATACTTTTTAAATTATTATCACATTTAGTTAATTTATCAACAATATATTGATAATTATTTACAAAATATTTGGCGTGTATTGGACAATGACCATCTAATTCATTTTTAAAATGATTAATAAATATGATTACCCACGATTGGTTACCTAATAATTCAAAATCCCGTATGTCAATTAAATATGGTTTTCCTCTTACATATGTCATATTCCATAAATGTGTTCGCAACCAATACCCGTTATCTTTACAATAGTTACATACATCACATAAAAATAATAACGATTCTTTAAATTGATTAGGAGTAAATAAAGGGTAACGAAGTATATGATACATATATTCGGTTTCATAATATGATAAGGCATTTCCATAATTACTAGTATAGTTATTTACCTTTTGTATTTTTGGCCAAAATATTCCTTCTTTATCTTTATAAAAATTTGAATTAAATATATCATCATGTAATTTTTCTTTTACACAATTAATCGCTTTATTATTAATATTATCTATATCTACCCAACCATATTGAGTAGCAAAACATGCTTCGTGTTTCTCCATCTTTAATTATTAAATAGAAATTAATAATGGTTATTTAACGGATAAAAATATTATTTTTATTATTTAATTGAAATAATAATATAAATATATTATTATTATAATTAGTATTATTTAATGGAAATATTAACCGTTAATAGAAGTAATGTAAAATTATTAGAAAAATTTATTAGTTTAAATAATTCTAAACAATTTACATATTTTAATAATCGAACAATAGATGTATTAAAAGATCACGTTATAACTATTATTGGTGTTATTAATAACAATCCTATTGCATACGGACATATTGACCTTAACAACAATATAAACTGGATTGGGTTATGTGTATTAGAAAAATTTCATACAAACGGATATGGAAAACATATTTTAAAACATTTATTAAACCATATAAATAATAATGAAATAACTAATGTTAAATTAACTGTAAACATTGACAACTATATAGCTTTAAATATGTATCTTAAAAATAATTTTATTATATCTAATATTGAAAACAAATTCTATGTTTTAGATTATGAAAAATCAATATATTTACCTGTATCTTTAGGCGAAGCTTTAGATAAATTAACAATATTAGATATAAAATTAGCAAAAATACAAGATGATAGAAACAAAGATGTTAAAAAAGAATATGATATATTATTTCAAAAATTAGAGATATATGTTAAAAAATATAGTTTTTATTATGATATTTTAAAAAAAGTTAACCTTGATATTTGGGAAATGCAAGATGATTTTAGATATAATAATGGTGATAAAGTTAAATTATGTATTAAAATTATTGAGGAAAATGATTGTCGTTTTAGAATAAAAAAGAAAATTAACAATATATGTAATTCATTATTAAAAGAACAGAAGGGATATAATATGAAAAAAGCATTTATATTAACACATTTAGGTTTGGGTGATATTATTACTTCTATAAGTATGGTAAGATATTTAAGTACAATTTATGACGAAGTATTAGTAGTATGTAAAAATAAAAGTATAGAAAATGTTAAATTATTTTATAATGATGATTGTAGTATCAAAATTTTAGGTGTTGATAACGATAATGATATTTCACCAAAATATGGTTGTCCTATTGAACTTTTTAAAGAAAAAACGAAAGATTGTGATTTATACATGTGTGGTTTCCATAATTTACAAAATAAAAAAATAGATTATAATAATATCCCATATTCATTCTACAAACAACTGAATATACCTGTTAATGTTTTCTGGGATTATTTTCATATTCCAACAAATCTAAAATCTTTAGATTTGTATAATGAAATTAAAAATCAAAAATATGTATTTGTACACAATAAAGCAAGTAATGGTATTGTTTTTTCAGATGATTTAATTAAAAACAAATTAAATATTAATAAAGATAATTTATTATTTATTAATCCAGATTATAATTTTTACGACAAAACCCATCATTTTTTTGAATTAGCTAATAAATTTATAAATCATCGTTTACCTTCATATGTTGATATTATAAAAAATGCTCACTACAATATATTAACTGATAGTTCATTCTTTTGCCTTGCTATACAATTAGAGATTAATAAAGATAATAATTATTATATTTCTAGAAATAATGTTTCATATGAACATATTTACAAAGAAATCAAATTAAATAATAAAACCCGTGTTTTTACACATATCATTAATTGAATATTTTTATTCAAACATATCATCAATTAGTCTGTCCAGATTATATTCTCTTTTCCACCCCAATTCTGTTTCTGCCTTTGATGCATCACCTAACAATAGTTCCACTTCACACGGTCTAAAATATTTCTCATCAATCTTTACTAATATTTTACCATTTGTTTTATCTCTACCTACTTCATTTACACCTTCCCCGTCCCATACAATTTGTTTACCAACTTTTGCAAAACTTCTTTCTATGAAATCCCTTACTGTATAAGTTTCACCAGTTGCCAATACATAATCACCTGGTTTCTCTTGTTGAAGCATTAACCACATTCCATAAACATAGTCTTTTGAATGACCCCAATCACGTTTACTATTAATGTTACCTAATGTTAGTACATAATTGCCTTCGTTTTTATTTTCTTCTTCCATTATTTTTTTAACACCATTCACTATTTTCATTGTAACAAAATTCGCCCCCCTTCTTGGGCTCTCGTGGTTAAAAAGTATTCCGTTGCTAGCAAATAACCCATAACCTTCGCGATAATTTTTTACCAAGAAATGACTATAAACTTTTGCACAAGCGTAAGGTGATTGTGGATTAAATTGTGTTGTCTCCTTTTGTGGTGTTTCTAATACAGCACCATACATCTCACTTGTTCCTGCTTGATAAAATTTGGTTTTCTTTCGAACATCACACGGCAATGTTCTTATTGCCTCCAACACTTTCAAAGTTCCTAATCCATCTATTAATGATGTATATTCGGGAATTTCAAATGATATTTGAACATGACTTTGAGCTGCTAAATTATATATTTCAAATACTTCAAACCCTTCATTCTCTCTTGTTATTTTTGTAATATAACTTGTTAATGATGAACCATCAGACATGTCACCATATTCAAGATGTATTTTATCCCTAATATGGTCTAATCTTGTATACGAAAATAATAATGATGTTCGTCTTACTATACCAAAAACATTATAACCTTTTTCTATTAATAATTCTGCCAAATAAGAACCATCTTGTCCAGTTATTCCAGTAATAAATGCTAGTTTTACCATATTAATAATAACTATTAGTTATTATTTAAATCCTTACCAAATTAAAAATATAATTCAAATCTTCAAATGTGTATACATTTACTTGTATACTATTTGCTCTGTAAACCCTTTAGGTTGTTCATCAGGTTCATATTGATACTTTAAATGAAATTTATCAAATATTGAATACCCTGTTTCATCATCTTCTTCATCAAATTCTAGTTCCTTTTTACTATGATTTACTTTTCCATTATATTCATTTATACGTTTTTTCCATAAAGGGCACTCATACGCGTAGTATAACCAATTATAATTATATTTTTTCGTCAAATCATCATTCACTTCTTTTGTTAATTTATTCACATAAATTACATTATACTTTCTATTATTTCTTATTGTAAAACGTGGCGAACACGTACTATTATTATAATTTTGCATCATTTTATCTAATACACAACTTTCTATTTTTTCCTTTTTTATATTTTTTTTTGTTAACCCCGATATCTCATCTGTTTTTAACAACGTTTTTAAAATATCATATACTAATTTATGGTGTTCGTTTACATAAATTTTTAAATGGCTTGACCTTTCTATTTTTATTATATCACTTTTTTCTATCAATTCATAAATATCATCTATTGTATATTTTTTGTTTTTATTATTTCGTAAATTGTAGGATAGGATAATAATATTCGTCAAATTAACTTTGTGTAATGAATAAATGAAGGTTTTCACTTCTTTGTTATAACGGTTCAACCATTCTGGTTTTTTACCACGATATATAGTTATTTTTTTGTCATTTGTTCTTATACAATTCATATAATTATGAATAACCATATTGGATTTTGAAAAGTACATTTTTTCTGCGATTTTAATCAATATGTTATCTTTCGTTTTCATTCTTTTACTTTGGTAACTTTTCAACCATTTATCATAATTGTTTTCTATAAATGATATTATCTTTCTATCTTCATCAATTAACATTATAAAATCATAATATATTTCAAATAATATTTGAAATGTATATTCTTCATAACCGCTATAATATAACTCACAACACCAATATATAAATTCTTCATATGACAGTTTCTCTATAAAACGTATGCGTATGCTATTAATTACACCTTCCTTGGGATATAATAGGCGAGTGAAGACTAAATCTTCCATTTTTCTTATTCGTGTAATTTAATATAATATAGTTATAATTTTTCAATTTTTATTTAAATATTAGTATATAAAATACTTTATGTGTGGAATTATTGGTTATATTGGGTTATACAATTGCTGCAATTATATATTATTAAATGGATTAAAGCAATTACAAAATAGAGGATATGACTCTGCTGGAATAACATCAATTGATATGTCGGGTAATACGACTACCACCAAATACGCATCGCAAGAAAATAAATGTTCGCTTGATATGATTGAACATAACATTCAGTATCATACATCAAATATAGGCATAGGACATACGCGTTGGGCTACACACGGTGGCAAAACTGACGAAAATTCACACCCACATAATTGTATGAATAATATATTTACGGTTGTTCATAATGGTATTATTGAAAACTATTCTTCATTAAAAAAATGTTTAATAAGTAAAGGATTTATATTCAAATCTCAAACAGATACAGAAGTCATATCTAATCTTTTACTTGATAATTATAACACTAACCAAAATATAAGTGTTGAAGAAATAATTAATGAAACTTGTAAAATGTTAGAAGGAACTTGGGCACTTGTTATTATGTGTAGTTTAACACCAAATAAATTATATACTACCCGTAAAGGCAGTCCAATTCTTATATCGTGCAATAAAACAGATGCTTATATTGTTTCAGAACAATCCGCATTTTGTGGGGAAACAAAAGAGTATTTTACATTAAAAAGTAATGATATTGTTACTATTGAAATACAAAATAATGAAATAATTACAAAATCATTTAATAATTCTAATATTGATTTATCTAATACTATCAAAACAATATTTTCAACAAATGAACTATCATTTAAACCATATAATTGCTGGTTGGAAAAAGAAATATATGAACAGGTTGATTCATCACTTAGAGCTATCAGTTTGGGGGGCAGGTTACTTTCTAATAAACAAGTTAAATTAGGTGGTCTTGAACCATTTAGTGATACATTAAAAAACACCGAACACATTATATTATTAGGATGTGGAACATCTTACCACTCGTGTTTAATGGGATTTAATTATTTCAGACAAAATACAAACTTTTCATCAATCCAATGTATTGATGGCGCGGAATTTGATAGTTCATATATATCTAATACGGGGAAAACTACTATTATTCTTCTTAGTCAATCTGGTGAAACTCGTGATTTGTATAGATGTATTGACATCGGAAAAAAAAATAATTGCTTCCTTGTTGGGGTTGTTAACGTTGTTGATTCACAAATAGCGCGCAAGGTTGATTGTGGCGTTTATCTTAATGCTGGGAGAGAAGTATCTGTTGCGTCTACTAAATCATTTACATCACAAGTCATTATATTTCGACTTATGAGTGTTTGGTTCCTGCAAATACAAAAACAGATGGATAACATTAAGTTATTTGAAGATTTGAGAAATTTTTCATATCATATCAACGATTTATTTCACAGTGCAGAAATAAAAAAAATAAATGATTGGGCAAAATATTTCAAGGATTTTAAAAGTTGCTTTCTAATTGGTAAAGGAAACACTATACCAATTACATATGAAGGTGCTTTAAAAATTAAGGAAATTACATATATACACGCGGAAGGATATAGTGCTAGTGGATTAAAACACGGCCCTTTAGCATTAATTGAAAATGGGTTCCCTGTTATTTTATTTATTGCAGATGATGAAAATGTGTACAAAATGATTAGTGCGTATGAAGAACTCTATGCGAGGGGTGCTAAGTTATTTTGCATTTCAAATTCTGCACTATTCCTTACATATATTTCAGAACGCGACGAATATGATAATAATTGTTTAATATCACTTAGTTATGAAACCGATAATATTAATTTAATAATGAATATATGCACACAATTACTTGCATATAATATTTGTATTGAAAAGGGATTAAATCCAGATAAACCTAGAAATTTAGCAAAGGTTGTTACAGTTGAATAATTTATAATTTATAAAATGTTTTATAGAAAGTGCTTAAATATAACTGCAATAATTCATATAGAAGATGAAAATAGAGAATGAAATAAAATTGGATTTTAATGACGTGCTTATTCGTCCTAAGCGTTCGACCATGTCTTCGCGTTCAGAAGTTAACATTGAAAGAACTTTCACGTTTCCCAATAGTAAACAAACCTGGACAGGTGTGCCTATTATTGCTGCTAATATGGATACAATTGGTACGTATGATGTTTATAAAATTTTATCGCAACATAAAATAATTACAGCATTCCATAAATTTTATACACCAGATGACTTTAACTTGATGTCAATGTGTAGAGAAGGACTAAACCCCGATTTTTTTATGATTTCAACTGGCATTAACGATACCGATTTTACACGGTTATGTAATATTATTGAAACACTCAAAAACTCTGCTAACAGTGTTGATGTCAAATTTATTTGTATTGATGTTGCAAATGGATATATGAATAAACTTTGCAACTTTTGTCTTAAAGTTCGCGTTGCGTTTCCAAATAAAATTATTGTTGCTGGGAATGTAGTTTCTCGGGAGATTACCGAAGACCTCATTCTTCGAGGCAAAGTTGATATTGTTAAGGTTGGCATTGGACCTGGAAGTGCATGCTTAACACGTTCTAAAACAGGAATCGGTATGCCACAATTATCAGCGATTGATGAATGTAGTGATGCTTCACACGGGGTAAATGGATTTATCATTGGAGATGGTGGAATTACATGCCCAGGTGATGTATCCAAAGGGTTTGGCGCAGGAGCAGACTTTATTATGATTGGCGGTCAATTTGCAGGACACGATGAAAACCCTGGAGAAATTATTGAAGAAAATGGTACACAATATAAATTATTCTATGGAATGAGTAGCGATACAGCAATGAAAACACATTACGGGAAAGTTGCTAAGTATCGTTCTTCCGAAGGTAGAACAATCAAACTTAAATATAAAGGGGCACTAGATGAGACCGTTCTTGATTATTTAGGTGGAATTAGAAGTACTTGTACTTATATAAACGCAAAAAGAATTAAGGATATTCCAAAATGTTGTACGTTTGTGCGTGTTAATAGACAATTAAATACTGTATACGTATAAAGATTTCCTATGTATGTATATATATATATATTTGATATGCTATTCAATATAATAGCCATCTCATATACTACGGTTATTAGTTCTATTGTTCTTTATTCTATCGGTAATAATGGCAAATCTATTTCTGATTCTAGTATTAAAGAGGCATTAATATTTATCAACTAACTTATAATAGCAACTATTTGTTGCTATTATAATTTATTATTTACAAAATGTGTGTGTACAATCTAATATAATTTTGTTAATTCTAATGTAAGTGAAAAATTATTTAAATTAAGGTCAATTGGTTCACCATAACGATTTATTAAACTGATATTCATTTTTTCAATAGTTACAGGACCCATATATACACGTTCTTTAAAAATTAAATCTGTTTTACTATCAAATAAAACAGTATTATGTATAGTATCAACAGTAAGACGAGCTAATATATTATTACCAATATAACTATCTTTTGTGGAAGATACGATCGACTGACAAACACAATTACTATTATAATCATCTATACACAGAAATATGTAATTATCCCGACTACTACTATAAGACGATTCACTCTCAATACCACAGTCATAAGAAAATGATAAATGATACGGGTCATATAAAATTTGTTGAACTATATTCGATTTTTTTATTTCATATGTATATTTACGAAAACCCATATACCAACCTATTGTTCTTTGAAATTCATATAACCTAGCATCTTTTATATCCGCTGAATTACTATTAAAATTATTTTTTTGCGGGAAAAAATCTATCGCAAACCTAAAATCAGGAGCGTAAAAACTATTAGATGCATCAAATGCTGCGTGTGTCATTATATCGGCAGTATCAGCTAATATATCGTCTTTATCTACTGCACGTATAACCGTTTTTGCAGTAACACTATCCACATCAGCTGTTATATATTCTAATCCCCCCCCCTGTTTTTTAAATATTATATTTAACATATTTGTAAATGTATCACTCATATAATTTCCTGCAGGAACTTTTATTGTATGTTCTATGTCAGATAAATCATTCATATTATATAATTTTATTTGAAATTCATTACGTCTCATCTTATCCGTAATAGAATACCATTGAACTGGTACATCAACTGAAGATACACGCATTGATACTACATTTGTTTCTCTTTGTGTTAAATGCCACTTAAAATTAGTTGACATTGTATTATCATAATTTGATCTAAATATACTATC
>Ga0233426_10001669_pt1 | contig 19763 bp, 19 predicted proteins | sample SI_118_April2016_6_FD_179875 | JGI IMG/M metagenome (GOLD analysis project Ga0233426, IMG submission 179875) | Seawater microbial communities from Saanich Inlet, British Columbia, Canada - SI_118_April2016_10_MG | ecosystem: Environmental > Aquatic > Marine > Inlet | place: Canada: British...
TTTATTTATATATATTTTATCATTCTTTATCTATACTCAGCAAAAGTTCTTATGAATTTTAGTGAATGGCCAAAAGGTGAAGTGACTTGGATGGTTATATGATTTTCAATTTTTTGATATCTCATTTATATTTTTTCATATATTTTTGAAGAAAAAAATAATTTCATAAAGACTTTTAGAAAATATTTCCCATTTGCAGTTATTCCTCAAATATTTATGTTATTCTATGCGATATATTTAAGAGTTGCTCAATATGATATCACAATTAATAGATATTTCGTAATAGTATTTTGAATCTGGTTATTATTGATTTCTATTTATTATGCATTCAGTAAAAAGAAATATTTATGAAATATAACGGTTTTATTAACACTATTTACAGTAATTATATCTGTAGGTCCATGGTCTGTTTACCAACTCCCAGAATCAAGACAATTAGATAGATTAAAAAATAATCTTATTCAGGCAAATATATTAGTAGAAAATAAAATTATTTCTCTTGAAAATTATTCTGATATAAATCAAGATTTATCAAAAGAAATATATGGTTGAATAAATTATTTATGTGATTTTAACAATTGTAATGAAATTAAAAAAATATTTCCAGAAATATATGCACAATTAGAAATAACTGATAAAGAAGAATGGAGAAAGAATAGAGAAGAAAATATTAAACGTTATGAAGAAGCAATTATTGAATATGCAAAATCTGATATCCAAAGAGTAGAAAATAATAAAAACTCACTAGAAAGAACATTAAAAAATGAATATAGATGACCAAGTAATTGGGAAATTGAAAATAAAATAACTGAAACTATTAAAGTAAAAAGTTATTTTAATAGTAAGTATGAAAGAGTAAATATATCTATTTATAATACAAATAATATTTTTCCAATAGATATTCAAGATTATTCAGAAATATTAGAATTAAATTCAAGGAATATAGAAAAAGAAGATTATAAGTATTGAAAAGTTAATATTAAAAATAATAATATTGAAATAGTTAACAACTGAATTATTACTAATACAATAAATATAAAACAAATTATCTCAAAACTACAAGATAAAGAAAAAATAATTTGAGAATGAAAATATGAAAAAAGTGATTTTATACATGAAATCAATAATAAATACAAACTCTATCTTAAAAATATCAGTATTCCTAATATTGAATATAAATGAACTGAATTAGGTTATTGGGATGTTGATTGATATATTTTAATTAAATAAATAGACTATATAATAGAAATAATTATATTTAGTAAAACTATATTATTTTATTTAATATTTATGGAAGTTAAAGTCTGAGTATGAGTAATAATTTATAAAGATGATAAAGTATTACTCTGAAAAAGAAAATGATCTCATTGAAATGGTACATGGTGTTTTACATGATGACATCTAGAATTTTGAGAAACTTTTGAAGATTGTGCAAAGCGAGAAACTCTCGAAGAAGCATGAATTAATATAAAAAATATTGAACATATTTATACTACAAATGATATTCACAAATCAGAGAATAAACATTATGTTACTATATTTATGAAATCTGATTACGAATCATGAGAAGTTAAGTTATTAGAAGAAAATAAATTTGAAGAATGGAAATGGTTTAATAAAGATAATCTTCCTGAAAATTTATTTTTACCTATAAAAAATTTACTCAAAGAAAAAAGAAACTTTTTATAAGTTTCTTTTTTCTTGTTTATAATTTCATTTTATTCTTCATTTCTCTATATCAAATATCAGCAAATGCATCTATCTGTTTAAAATTATAATAATCAAGTTCTCAAAAATCAGGAAGAACGAATATAAAATCTCATTTTACTTTTTCGAGAGATCTATCTTCATTTTGCTGCATCATTATCAAAAAACTTCTATTAAGTATTTGATAATTAAGGTTTAAAAATCATTTATTGATATTCATTCATAAAAATGCTCTTTTAGTAGAAAGTTCTCAAATAACTTTTTTTATAGCAGAAACTGCAATTATATTTTTTCATTCTAATACATCAATTGGGAGATTTGTTGTCATTCAACCATCAATATAAGAAAAGTTTCAGATTTGTTTTGGTTTAAATATTCATGGAAGACTCAAACTTGCTCTGACTGCATCAGACAGTTTTCCAGTTGTAAATACTTCCCTGTCTCAAGTTTCTAAACAAGTAGCAACTATATGGAGTTTTATTTTTAATTCTTCTATTTTTATATCTCAAAAAATACTATCTAATACTTTTTGAACTTTATCTCATTTTAAAAATCAATGTTTCAGATCAAAGTCTATAAGTTTTAAATAATTTATATCACTTGCAATAGCTATCATTTCGTCAGGTGTTTTACCTATAGCATATAAACTTCAAATAATTGCTCACATTGAAGTTCCTGAAATTTCAGATATATTTATTTTATTTTCTTCCAAATATCTCAGTACTCCTATATGTATAAAACCTCTTGCTGCTCAACCACCAAGCGCGAGTGAATATTCTTTATCTATCATTATCATTATTATTTTTAATTATTTATTTTAAAAGGAAACTGAATCTAGATCTATCTCATGATTTTAATAATGCATTATCTCAACTTACAAAATTTTTCTGTGTTTTTTCGATACTATCAATAAAAAAACATGGTACTAATTTTGGTTTTTTCTTATGATTTTGATTATTTAATACTTTCATAATGTTATTTGGTGGAAAAGTAACTCACATTCAAATATTTTCTAGTTCAATGTTAAATCCTTCATCTTTATTATCTTCTTTAGAATATGATTTCAAAACTAATTCTGAACAAACTAAGCTATCATCAGAATAAAAATTAAATATATAATCATATCCTTTTCATATTTGTTTTAATGCTTTTTCTACTACTCTTTTTCTTTTATCGACAGAAAATGTAGAACGAATCACTCAAAGATAATCATTATGTTTCGTTAATTCTTGAATCGGTTTTAATATAACTCAATCCGAAGTAGATTCTATAATATAATGTAAATTTTTATCTAATTTTTTACATCAAAAGTCATACATTAATTTTTTTCATGTTCACATATACAGTGACATATGTTTCCAAAAACCAGGAATAGATATATTTGTAGCATTCCAATTTCATCTTGTAAGTAAGATATCTCATGATTTAGCAATATCTAAATATTTATTCAAATTTTTATCAGATATTAGTCATTTTGTTCTTTTAGAGAATCTAATATGAGCAATGAAATTTCAAATAACTCTCATTATTTTAAATATCCATTTATCAGTAGTCTGCTTACAATGAAAATATATATTACTTGAATCAGTACGAACTCTAGATATTGGATTATTTATAAACTTCCTTACGGCTATATGATTTATAACATTTTTATCTAATATTATTTTATATGGAATTAATAAAAAACTTGGAATATTATAAATATTTATATGTTTTGGTTTATAAACAAACATAGAAAATCTTCAATAATTATATTGAGAATTTTCTTTGATTAATTGTCTGATAAATCTTTCATCTTCTCAAAAAATTACTAGTAGTTCTTGTAATATATAGAAGTATAATCTCAATAAATATCTTTGTAAGATTAATTTAGAATAATTTTTAAATATGTAAAATTTTCTATATTTAGTTTTCTTTATTAATTTTTCAATTTCTAAAAATAATTCAATATATTCATTCCATAGATCTAAAAAATCTCGTTTATCTTTTTGACTATAATTTTTATTTTTAGACTTAAAAATATGCTGAATTTTCATATTTTTATTCAATAATATTTCTTTCTTCTCAAGAGATGTAATTTCAGAAATTATTTTTTTATAATCCATATATTTAAATAAAAAATATTTTATATTAATTATATAATATTTTTCTATTTATCACAATAATTTAGTATTTTAAATACTAAAAAAGCCGCTAATGCGGCTTTAATATATACACAAATAATTATCAAGATTTTTGTTTATAGAAAATAATACCTACAATTAAAATCAATAATATCTGTATTAACCATATGAACCATGATTCACCATACCATATTAAATCAGGTGGGATTACTTCTCCCCACTGTATAGTATTATGATGATCTGATAAAATTTTATCATTAACAGACCTCAATGTATAATGCCATGTAAACCAGATAGTCGTACAGGATAAAGATATAGTTTTTGATAAACTCGTATCATTGTATCGACCAAACCATCCTACAAGAAAAACTATAGATATAGTCATTATAAATGACTTAAAAGTCTCCTGTAAATCAGTACCTAATTTATATGATATAAAAGCAGAAATACCTGCTATAATTATACCAAATGAACCAATAATTAATTCATAATCGTTATTTTCGTGTCTAGTCATAAATCACCTCCTATTATTTTAGTTTATTCTGGAAGAATAACTTCGACACAACTATAATATATTATTTTATTAAATAGTCAATATATTGATTATAAATAAATATTGACCAAAATTAATTCATCAATATAGTCAGCTTGTTCGAAACAAAAATATCCAGAGAGAGTAATAGAGATTAGGCTCGTTATTATTACTCCAGCAACCTGTTTAAATACAAGGTGCTACTTCCTACCTGTTTATTCAGGAAAGATATACTTTCAAATTTTCAAAAATTTAAAATATAAACTTTCTTGTTAGAGAACGTTTATTTTTTTATTATAATTTTTATGAAATCATATATAACTTCAGAATCAGTTTCTGCGTGACATCCTGATAAAGTTTGTGATAGGATCAGTGATGCTGTACTCGATGCTTGTTTAGCACAAGATCCAAATTCAAGAGTAGCTTGTGAAACTATGGTTACAACAGGAACAGTAATAGTTTCTGGTGAAATAACAACAACTGCAAACGTAAATTATACTCAATTAGTAAGAGATACTATTTGTGAAATTTGATATAATGAATCCGAAGCACATTACGATTGAAAAGATGTGTGAGTACATTTACTAATTAATTCTCAATCTCCAGATATAGCTCAATGAGTTGATACTGGATGAGCATGAGACCAAGGTATAATGTTTTGATATGCTACAAATGAAACTGAAAATTATCTACCAACTCCTATTTCTCTGGCACATAAATTAGCAAAGAGATTAGAGTTTGTAAGAAATGAAAAAATTCTTCCATACTTATTGCCTGATGCAAAAACTCAGGTAACAGTAGAATATGAAAATCATAAACCTATCAGAGTTGATGCAGTAGTTATTTCAAATCAACATAGAGTTGCAGTTTCACAAGAAGAATTAAAAGCATGAATAAAAAAAGAAGTAATAGATGTAGTTTTATGAGATTTAATAGATGATAATACAGCTCTTCATATTAACCCAACTGGAATATTCCAAGTATGAGGTCCAAAATGAGATTGTGGATTAACTGGAAGAAAGATAATAGTTGATACCTATGGTTGAATTGGAAGACATGGATGAGGAGCTTTCTCATGAAAAGATCCTTCAAAAGTAGATAGAAGTGCAGCATATATAGCTAGATATTTAGCTAAAAACATAGTAGCAGCATGACTCTGTGATAGATGTGAGATTCAATTATCTTATGCAATCTGAGTAGCTCATCCCGTTTCTATATTCGTAGATGGATTCTGAACAGAAAAAATTGAAATTTCTAAAATAATAGAAGCTGTGAAAGAAAACTTTGACCTTTCACCAGCTGGAATCATTAAAAAATTAGACCTAAAAACTCCAATTTTCAAAAAAACTTCTTCATATGGACATTTCGGAAGAGATGATGTATCATGGGAAGAATTAGATTCAGTAGGTATTTTCAAAAACTTATTGAAATAAAAAAAACACTTTACAATTAAGTAAAGTGCTTTTTTAATTAAAATGGGATATCTTCAACTGAAATATCACCTCCAGTTGATTTCGTATCAGCTGATTTATTTTCAGTAGGTGCATTATTTGAATAACTAGAATCTCCTTCTGGTTTCCAATCATTTAAAGTGAAGTAATGAGTATCTCCATATTGACCTGCTTCTTTTCTTTTACTCATTGTAACATTTACATACCCTTTCTCATTAGCATATTGTTGTAATTTTTCAATATTAAAACTCATATTAAAAAATTCTCCAAATTGTCCCGTAACAGCTTTACAGCTTGTTCCATCAATATATGTTTTTGCCATAATATATTATTATAATTAAATTATTAAAAATATTTTATAATAATAATTAAATTTCTCAAATATTATTTTATTTCTATGTTAAAAACTTTTTTATTATTTAATTTTGACTTAATAAAATATTTTACTAGACTAAAACATAATTAATATAAATACAACAAATGAACGCAATAAAACAAAATACATATTTCTTTACTTTTTGGAACTTTTCGTAAATCGAATGGTGTTTTTTGTTGATGACTACTACTCAACTAAAAAGAACTATTCGACTAGAATAGTTCTTTTTTTTATTCTAAATTTAAAGAATTTATTTTGTTTAAAAATATTTTAAGCAGTACAGATTTTTTAAAATCAATTTAATAATAATTATAAATTATATGCAATTACCCGAATCATCTTTGAGTCAAGAGTGAGAAAAAATATCAATTAATAGCAGAAAACCAGTAACAGCTGTTAGTGATCATAATAAAAAACAAGTCTCTGAAATAATGAGTTGATACGTTCCAAAATGACTATATTCATATCCTCAAGATGATAGATCAGATATACGTTGAGATAGAACTAGACACTTATGATCTACACCATTTAATCCAAACAATAAATAATTATAACTTTACTTATAAAAAAAATCCATATATTAGGTCTACTTTAAAATATATCCAATTTTTAGGAGTTTGTGGTTGTGGTAAGTGATGAACAGTTTCTCAGTAGTTTTCCTTTTTTAAAAAGCCTCGGTATAGAGTCGGTTAAACAAGTGAAAGAGAAATTGAAATTTGAAGGAAAAATTAATTCTGAAACAGTTAAAGACTGGTCTATTACAGGTATAAGTTATTCTCATTCATTGATATTGTTAAATTTAACGGTAAAAAATTGTCATGAAATTTATAAAATACAATATCAAGAAGAAGTATTAGAATTTAAAGGTAAAAAAATTCCAAATATTAGATCTCGAACAAATAATTTATTACACAATTTTAAATTATCTGTAAAAAATAAACCTATCAAAATTGTTGAAGAATCAAAGAATATAACAATTTTTCCACTTAAAAAGGCTTCCTAGGAAGCCTTTTTTTTATTTGTAATAATTGTAATCTTATTTCTATTAGCTGTTTTATCATTATCAATAACAGTGAAACCAAATTTTTCTAACACTTCCCTTCTTCCTGGTTTACGACTTCTATCTTTTGGGTCTTTTGAATTTAAACTACTAATAAAATAATCATTATAAAAATCTAAAATACTAGAAAATCATTTAAAATTTGGGATATTTGAATGATTAAATTTATCTAAATCAGTAGTTCTAGAATTTTTAATTTTTTCTAAATCCATATTAGATTTAGCATTGTTTAATAATTTTTTATTAAATTCATCTTCTTCTAATAAATTAATTTCTTTTCATTGAGATTCTCTATATTCAGAATTAATTTTTTCTAAATCTAATTCAATCAGCCTTCTATAATTTTTATCATTATAATTATAGATAAGTACATTATGTAAAACTTCATAATAAATATTTATTATCTCTTGTATTAACATCTCAATTTTTTGTTGATCAACATGAGTATTAGTATATTTTAAGAGATTTATTTTCCACTCATCAATTTTTTTTGCTACACAATCAATTATTTCTATTTCTCACCTAACTTTAGCAATTATTTTACCTGATTTTACTAATTTTATAATGACCATTTTTCTATCATGTAAATACTTCTCACTCGAATGATTATTATATTTTTCATCAAACATAGGGTAGTATTTATCAGCGAAATACTTTTGTGCCTTTTTAGAATATAGTTTAGGTATTTTGTTAAATTTTCATTTGAGAAAAAAAAGAATTGAATCATCTTGGACTCATAAGGTTTTTTTATTAGAATTTTGTAATGCTTCAGCTAAAACATCATCTAATGATTTATAATCTCGTTCAGATAATGTTTTAGTTATATGTTTTCATTTTTCTTTATTTCTATTTTTTGCATCTATAGTAGCTTGAGTCATTGATATTTTATTTTCATCTTTTTCGTTGATATTATCCATAGTTGCTGAATAATTCTTAGTTCAATCTGGCCAATGAATAATTATATCTGATCAGTATGTACTAATAATTTCATCTAATGCATTTTTCATATCTAGAATAATTTCAGCATCTGTTTTAGTTGCAGTATTAGAAAGTTTTTTCTTTCCATTCCTAAGTAATAATCTATTTTCATTATTTTTTTCTTTTCTTATTCACACTCTTGATCTTTCCAATAAATCATCCTGAGTAAATCAATTTTCTATACATATATTTTGTACTTTTTCTTTAACAGATTCTTGAAGTGATAATAAAGATAATATATTAGATTTAGTTATTTTTTTCACTCATAAAATATCATATACCATTTGGTTATATATTTCTTGAGGTATTATAAACTCTGCTTGCTGAGTTTTATAATTTACAGTTGATGAATTTATTTTAGAATTCATTCCTTTAAAATTATTGTATTTATTAAATTAATAATAACATAATTATCTTTTATTATCAAGAATTCTATTGAAAAAATATAATAATCTAGTCTTTTTTTATTTTGCTTATATAATCTAATTAAATAATGATTATAAATGTAAAATAATATACAAATGAAACCTATTAAAGAGCCCGCAAAAAAAATATGAAACTGACTTGCTTTTATTCAAAGTAAAATTGATGATCTATTTGATTATTGATTTTCAAAACTATCAAATAGCACAAATAAAGAACTCCCTGAAGATACAAATAAGGCAAAAAAATATGTTTTTAAAGTTTGAGGATTTATTTGAGATATTGGGAAAAACTATTATCAAAGATATAGTGAAATAAAAGAAGAACAAATTCAAGAAAAAAAGGCAACAAAAGATTAGTTTTTAACTAGTCTTTTTTTATTTTTCATATATACTTCCAAGCAATTAAAAAATATAAACTATTCGCTCAATATGTTAGATAAAATAATTCAAAAAGTAATCGATCATCACACTGATTTTTCCTATGATGATGTAAATGAAATTTGTCAGGAGTTTCTTGATGAACAATGAACTAAAATCAAAGAAGAAACAAAGTTAAAAAGACTCAATAAATTTCTAGAAAAAGAATTTGAACTCACTGAAGAAAAAATCGAAACTTTTAGTACTAAAGAATATTCATTAGAAACTATTCCTAAATACTTATTTGCAGGAAAAACTCAAATAGCTTCTAGTTTAATAAATATTAAATGATTAGTTAAAAATATTGAGAGAACTGAACTTTTTGATAAAGCTGATTTTCAAATTAATAAATCAGATAAAATTGCTCTCATCTGAAAAAATTGAGCGGGGAAAACAACTCTTTTAAAAATGATTCTGAAATCTGATGAAGAATTAGTACCTGAATATGGAACAATAGATTTAGCGAGTTGATTAAAAATATGATATTTATCTCAAGATTTATTCTGGGAAAATACAAAAAATACACTCAGAGAAGAAATGGACAATATATTCCCTGAAATAAATAAAAAAATTCATAGACTCAATGAAATCCAAAATGATATGGAACTTTGGGATGAAACAGAACAATTAAATAAAGATCTTGCAGAAGTAGATTGATTTAGAAAATTTGAATTACAGCATGAAATATTAAAATATTTTGGATTCACAGAGGAACAAATGAATTTTAATGTTTTACAACTTTCAGGTTGAGAACAAACAAAAGTTCAAATTGCTAAGTTCCTTATTCAAGAAGTTGATCTATTAATACTCGATGAACCTACGAATCATTTGGATATTAATGGTATTATATTTTTGGAAAAATTTTGTAAAAATTGGAAAAAAGCATTACTTTCAATTTCACATGATATTAGATTTATAAATAATACTTCTAATAAAATAGCAGAGATTTCTAATAAAAAAATCAATAACTACCCTGGAAATTATGAAGAATATATAATACTCAAACAAGCTAATTTTGATAAACTTAATAAAGATTACACCAATCAACAAAGAGAATTAGATAAAACCAATGATTATATAAATCGTTTTAGAGCAAATTCATGTAAAGCATCTAGTGTTCAAAGTAGAATCAAAGCACTAGAAAAAGTCGATATTTTAAAAGAACCTGAAAATGAATCTTTAGTAAAAAATATTCACGTAGAACTTGATAAGAGACTTCCTGAAATAATTATGAAACTCAATAAAGTTGAAGTTTGATATGATTATCCTATCGTTACTCTCCCAGAATACTTAGAAGTAAATAAATCTGATAAGATCTGAATTATTTGAGAAAACTGAGCATGAAAAACAACATTCTTAAAAACAATGTTATGAGAATTAAAAATATTAGACTGAAATATTGATCTCAATGATACTCTAAAGGTTTGATCATATTCTCAAGTATTAGCAGACCTTGATATGGAAAAAAACATACTACAGGAACTTATGAAAGATTATGATAATGAAACTGAAATTAGAAATATGCTCGGTTGATTATTAATAATCTGAGATAAAGTAGAACAAAAGATAAAAACTCTTTCTGGTTGAGAAAGAGCAAAAGTAGCACTCACAAAAATGCTTTTAGTAAAACCACATATCATAGTAATGGACGAACCAACCAATCATTTGGATATTCATTCAAAACAAGTTATTAAAAATATGTTATTAAACTTCGAATGAACTACTCTTATCGTTTCACATGATAGAGATATCCTCGAAGCAATTTCTACTAAAATATGGCTAATTAAATGAGGTTTCCTAAATGAATATAGAGAAATAGATAGATGATTTGCTGAAATTTATAAATAAAAAACTAAGAATTAATTCTTAGTTTTTTATTTTTTTATCCTCAAACTATTTAATTCAAATAAATCTCATTCTATACTGTTAATATTATCAGTATAAGCATTAGTATTTTTTGATGAGTATTCTCAATATCATTCTATTTCTTTATTAGAAATAACAATATTCGATAAATGGTAATCACTTGAATAATTTACATTTTTATAATAAATATTTCCTCAGAATCATTGGCTAATAGTTTCTAGAATATTTTTTGAAAATGTACTCGATAATTTTATATCAGTTATGATATTTAAATATATATTATCTGAAATATCATTTAGTTTTTCAAAAAATTCTTTTGTAAGTATTTGAGCAGGAAGTGATTGTCATGAATATGCATCAACTACTATTGCATCATATTTTTGATTTTCTAGTTTATTTAAATAAAAACGTGCTGATTGTGGATAGAAATTGATTTTATTTGATAGTTTTTTTTGTAAAAAATATTTTTCAGAAATATCTTTTAAGTCTTTATCTATATCTAAAACATCAATATTTTTTATAGATTCTATTTCAGATAATTCATTAGGGAGTGTAAATCATGCAGCTCATATTATTAATATATTTTCTGATTTAGAATTAATAATTTGTTGTTTGATTTCTTTTATATATTTAAAAAAACTTTTTCAATCTTCAATATTTATACCAGAAGAATATGCTCTATCCATCGAGAAAATACGCTGGTCTTCAGAGTTATTATATATATTTATTGTATGGTAAGCATTTGATGTTTTGTAAATAATATTATTAGATTGAGGCATTTGAGTGAATAATATAGCTGCATAAAATACTATTAATCCTATAAATGCAGTTATATAAAAATTACTATTTTTCTTTAAGTATATTAAAACTAATAATCCACAAATAACTAATAATAGAGGTGAAATTATTGCTGTTTTTTCTACTCATAAACTTGGAAATAATACTATAGATGTTCAAACAGATCAGAGGAAAGATCATATAGTAGAATAAAATAACAGTTTTCATATTTTTTCTCAACTATGACTTCCTTTTAACATTTCTGATAAAAGTGGTATTGTCTGACTTGCTAAAAAAACAGGGATAAAAAATAATAAAATAGATACAAGTAATAATGCTAAAAAATAACTAGGAATTAAAATTAAAAATAATTCTAAGCTCAGTTCTGCAAATATAAATGTTATAAAAAAATAGTATATTGAAGAAATAAGTAAATTTCTTAATAAAAATTTATCTATATTTTTATTACGTGCTGATATTTTTCATCAAATATAATATCAGTAACTTAATGCAAGTAGTATAACTCATAATATAATAGAAGTTGAAATTGAATTTACTCAAATAATAGGAGAAAATATTCTAAGTGCTGTTATTTCAACTGATAAAGTTGTAAAACCTTCTAATAAAGCAATAAGATAAATAATTAAATGCATATATATATTTTTTATTAAGTATTTTATTAAATATAAGAAAAAAAACTAAAAAGAAGAATTTCTTTTTAGTTTTTTATTTATTTTACTATTAAACTATTTATATAATTCCCTAAAGGATACACAATTTTTGATAGTTTAACCAATTCTTTAAAAAAATTATCTCCTAATACAACTTCATCTTTTATATTTTTTAAAACATATAAATCTTTATATCTTAATAAATCTATATTTGGGTTATCTTTTTTATAACCTTTTGGAGCTGTTTTTACTTGATCACCACGTAGTTCAAATTGTTGAGATAATTTTTTATCAGATAATATTTCTCTTAATTCTTCTGAATTAGTATCAATACTTTGTCTTAGTGCTTTGAGGACTTGTGGTTCAGGTCTCCAAATTCCCCCTATCAAGAAACAGTTTCCAGGTTGAATATGTAAATAGTAACCTGCCTTTTGATGCATAGCTGGTTTTCAACCTTGTCATATAAGTATTCAAATATGATCTTTATAAGGCTTCCCTTTTGCAAAACGAGCATCACGATAGATACGGAATAAATATGGTTTTTCTCCTGGAGTTTGTAGAGAAGTATCAAATTTATTTAATTCTCAAAATAAATGAGCTGAAAAATGTTCAATATCTTTTTTAATATCTAAATATCTTGGTTTATTTTCAGTAAACCACTCCCTATTATTATTTTCTTTAATTTCTTCTAAAAATTTAAAAACTGATTTATTTATTTTTTTCATAAATAATATTAATTATTATATATCTTAATATTATACTTATATATAATTTTGTAAACATAATTACTATAATCATACATGATTAATTATAATTTTTATTAAGACATAAAATCATTATAATATAAATATTTATTAATAACTATACTATTATCGCTAAATTTAAAAATAACTTAGGACTCAGAGTTGCATTAGCAAAAACTATAGGTTTCATATTTGGTTTGATTGCATTCTTTGCGATTCCTCATTTTTTCTGAGAAACGAGTATGTACTTAAGAGTTTGAATTTTACTATGGTATACAACAGTCTGAATAGTTATAGGTTTATTTTGAGTAATGGATAAACATCCTTTATTTAATATAAGTTTTCCTTTCTGGTTCAGATGAATTTTTATGTGAGCATGGTTAAATTTCGTAGTTGTATTCTTCGGTTATACATCGTTTATAGTTCTTATGCAAGGAACAATGTTAGAATGATATTCTCCATTCTGGTTTGCATTAGAATGAGCAATGTTATGATTAATTATAGATTATATTGCTACAAAATATTATTGAGAAGGTACAAGTCTTCTAAAATAAAAAATCACCAAATGGTGATTTTTTATTTTATATTTAATTCAATAAATCAAACGTAGAGCTTTTTCTCACGAGAAAATACATATTCTAAAACTCAATTTTCATAAATATTAAATGGAAAACGTTGAATCATACAACATGATTTTATTCTCAAATAATCAAAATTTTTTGATACCTGTACTCAATTAAACATAATGAAATATCATTCACTAGAACGAGCAATAAATCATATTTTATCATTGTATTCAAAAATATTTTTAGATTCTAAAATATCATGCTTTTGATTTAATAATTCTCATGCAAGTGAAATATTTGTAGTTATACTCTTGTTTTTTAAATTATTACATTTTTTATACTCTTGATATTTCGTTATAAAATCATCTTTTAATAGTAATTTTTCATCTCTACAGACAAATTCTGTAGATTGATCCTCATTATATCTGATATAACATTTTCAATATGATTCTTTTCATAAGTCTAAAATAACTTCACATTTTTTTTCTTGAAATTCTTGATTATTTTCTGTATCAAAATATGTAAATTCAAAAGTAAATTTTTCCCATATTTGTCTTATATTACTAAATGCTCAATTTACTCATTGAAATAAATTGTTATTTCTAAAAATAAGATCTTGTCATTCATAAATTGAACTTTTATTAACTGTATATGTCTTATCTTGATGTTTATAAAAAGTAATCCAACCTTCTGATTTTTTTAACATTTCTTCATAAAACCATTCAGGAATTCAAAAGTCTTCTCATTTATACTCAATATCTCATTTCCCTTTTATGTTATACCAAGGAATCTCTTGAAACATTTCAAAATATTTATATTTCGATCATAAATCTGTTTTCTCAAATGCTAAACTTCTTTTTTCTTCTATAATGTCATATACATTATTTCATGGACTATATTCATCTAACTCTTGAACAGTCATTCACAGATCAAACTCTTTATAAGAATATTCAATTAAATTATCAATATAATATTCTCTATTTTTTAATTTTTCTAATATTATTTCTACTTGAGAATCATCTAAAAAATATTTATAATTTATTTTATATTCTATATATTTAAAATATGGTTTTTTTCCATGAATTTTTATATATTTTTCGTAATAATTTTCTCAATTATTATTTCTACAAGTTATTAAAAATGTTTTAGTTACTAATTTTTTTTGTAGTTTATTTGTTAATATAATTCAAGATTTTTGAGGTATTCAATAATTTTTATAAAATTCAAAGAAATTTTTATATGGATTTACAATCACTTCATGACGATAATTTCTTTCTAATAAGAGTGTAGCAGAATTATCCATACAAATAAATTCTTCTCCTCAGAAATTTTCTTCGTTTAAATACCGTTCATGATATTTCATATATTTTCAAACAATATCATTATATACCCAGAAAAAACAAAATACTGAAAATAATATAATAAAATCTCTGAATAAAAAATATAATTTCTTTTTTAAGTTTATTTTTTTATCTTGAAATGGAAATATCAAAAAATACAGTAAGAAATAAAATATAAAGAAAAATTCTAAATAAAAAATACTTAATACTCAATAATTTACATTATTGTCAATATATGCACCTGGTAATTCGAAATCTTGATTATGTAATATATAAAAGTATATATTAACTCAAACTGTATATAATAATAACGACAAATAAATGAGAAATGTAAATAATAATCCTCATTTTTTTTCTATTTTCATTTTCCAAGTAGTGAAAATAATTCACAATCCAATAATGAGTAAAGCTATAAAATCCATCCTTTTTTATATATAAATAATATTATCTATGACTAATATAATAATTTATAGAAAAATAAAAGAGAAAAATAATTTTTCTCTTTTATTTTTAAGTATCTGATATAATCACTTCTTCAACTTTACAAATAAATCACATTTTATGGAAAATATTTTCTAATTCATTATTGAATAGATTTTTACTTTCATTTTGTGTTCATAATACTTTTATACTTCAACTTTCTGCTGATAATAAATTATTTATCTCTAAATAATTTTTAATATCTTTTGAAACATCAACTGCAGGATCTAATAATTTTATTTCTGGATATAATTCTTGAATATATTTTTTCAGAAATGGTAAATGTGTACTTGAAAGTGTAATAACATCAATATTTTTTTCTTTTACATAAAAATCTAATACCTCCCTACATACATCAATACATGTATCATGATCATTTAAAAAAGTACCTGGTTCAATGAGATCAACCATTGGTGATGCATTTACTTTGAATACTTCAGTTTCAGAAATATTTACCTGCTTATTTATAAAATCAGTGATTTCTTTACTCTCTACTGCAGATTGAGTTGCTAAAATTGCTACTTTTTTAGTTTGCGATATATGAGATGCTTCTTTTATAGGTGGGAATACTCCAAATAAAGGTGTTTGAATAGTTGTTTTTAACTCATCTAAAACTTGAATTGATGGTGTATTTGATGCAATTAAAATAAGTTTTGGATTGTAGTTTTTCTCAAAAAAATGAATAACTCATAACATATTATCCATTAATTGTTCTTTATTTTTTTTACCATAAGGAAAGCTATTTCTATCTGCAAGATAAATAATATTTTCATTTGGTAATAATTCTAATAACTCTTTTACAACTGAGTAACTTCAAATTCAAGAATCAAACACTAAGATTGAATTATTATACATGATATTTTTTTATTTTACTATTTTATTTATTTTTTTAAAACTCTATTTTCATCTTCAGCTTTTTTATCCATAAATGATCATATAACCATACCAAATAACATTCATCAAATTAATCATCCTGTAGTTTCATTTCACATTCAAAACTCAAATCACGTAGCAGTTGCAATAGCAAGTCAAAACATCATTCAAAAAGTCATTCATAATGATAAATAACGTCATTTTTCAATGAGTTTATGTTCATTTTCTAAATATTGAGTAAACGCAATATATTGTTTTTTGATATATTTATATTGTTTTTCTTGAATTGAATCAATATTTAATTCTTCTAACTTACTAGAAATATTTTTTATTTTTTCTTCACTTAACTTTAGTCATTCAATACTAATTAATATATCTCAAAATAGTTTATATAAATTTATTTCAGATTTTTTTTCAGAATTATTTTTTAAATTTTCTAAAAATTCTATTGTTTCTTTAATATTCATGATTTTTATGTTATTTTTTAAATATAAATTTATTATTAATAATTTAATGACGTTAAAATTAATTTAAGTATCTAATAAATAGATTAATTATGTCCCACAAAATGTTCTATAATTTTTGTCTATAAATTCAGGAGCTTTCATATATTCCCTATTTTCAATATTACTAGTATATGGATTCTGAGTAATTTCTATAATTTTTTCCATATATGAAAAATTATTATTATTCTCAGCTTCAAAGATAGCGTTTTCCACCTTATAATTCCTTGGAATTATTTGAGGATTGATTTTCTGCATTTTATCTGATATTTCTTGAAAATTAATATCTTGTTCTATTAAAATATTTTCTAATTTTTCTCATAATATTTTAAATTCAAAAATATTATTTTTTTCTGAATTTATATTATTATTAGATTCAGAAATATTATTATATTTTTTATAAAATATATTTATTTTATTTTTTCAAATACTTTCTCATAAATCTCTGAAGAAATCAGTATAATCTAGTTTATTTTTTTCTAAATATTCTAATATTTCTATCACTAAATTATTATCAAAATATTTTTCTTGAAATATTCATATTTTATTATTCATCATTTTGAAATATTTTTCATCAAAATTTTCTCTGAAATTTTCTAGATTTTTTTCAATTATTTTTACTCACTCTGAACTATCTTCTCATAACAAAGGAATAAGAGTTTCTCAAAAACGAGCTAAGTTCCATTCAAGTGCATACTTTTGGTTCATAAAACTATATCTTTCATTTTTATCAATCGAACTAAAAACTGTACTTTTATTATAATTATCCATAAATGCACAAGGACCATAATCGATAATTTCTCAACTAATCAACATATTATCAGTATTCATAACTCCATGAATAAATCCAACTCTCATCCAATCAATGACTAAATCGATTTGTTTTTCCATTACTTTGTGAAAAAATAATTCATATTTATTTTCAGATGTTTTAATTTCTGAATAATGTCTGCTTATACTATAATCTGCTAGTTTTTCTAATGAATCTAGATCTCAAGTTCTTAAAAAATATTCAAAAGTTCAAAAACGAATATGGCTCGAAGCTACTCTCGTTAATATTCCTCCTGGTTTTACTTTTTCTCTAAAGACTGCTTCTCATGTTGAAATAATTGCAAGCGATCTAGTCGTTGCAATTCATAAATTATACATTGCTTCGCTCATGATATATTCTCTGATAACTGATCATAGAGTTGCTCTTCCATCTCATCCTCTAGAATACTGAGTTTCCCCTGATCATTTTAAAACGATATCTTTTCTGATATTATTTTTATCTCATATTTCTCATAATAATACTGCTCTTCCATCTCAGAGTCTTGGAGAATAATGTCAAAACTGATGACCTGCATAGACTTGAGCAATAGCTTCTGATCCATCTAATACTTTATTTCCAGATAAATATTCTACAATATCAGTATCAGATATTTTTTCTATATTTAATTCTTCTGCTAATTTTGTATTATATTTAATTAACTCAGGATTTTTAACAGATTCAGTTTTTGTTTTTGAATAAAACTTTTCACCTAAATCTAAATATGTATTATTGAAGTTTATTTTCATATATATTTAATTAAAATATTTTTTATATAATACCTATTTATAGAAGAAATTCTAATATTTTTGTTTCTAAAATTAAGATATGTTATAATAAAAATACTAGTTAGCACAATATACCAAGGGGTATGATATGAATAATTTAATAGTTATTATTGCATTAACACAAGAAACTTGTTTCGATAGTTATACAAAGTTTATGTGTAGAGATAGTGATATTTCTTTAACACCAGGCACAATAATTGAACTCGGTAATATTGATTGTAAAATCTTAAAAGAATTACCAGGTAAATTATTTGAAGTTTATATTGGAACAAGTATTGTCGAAAAATTTGCTAATAATTTAAAATGCTCACTTGATGATTGTTTTGAAACATTAGCGGATATCGAAGGTGAAGAAGATGAATCTGAATTTTATTTAGATAAAATAAACTTCTACCATTCATTATTGAAACAATATCTGTTTGAACATAATTTGTGCGAGTGTCATACTTGTAAAGATTATATCAATTTAGATACAGAACATCTTGAATATGATGACAAACGGTTTTGTAGTAGTGATCATCAAAAAGTTCATGAACACTCACCTGGTGTAAGAATTTAACTAGGAAAAAGAGGAAAGAAAAACAGACCAATAAATTGGTCTGTTTTTTGATATTCATTTTATTATATATTATTCTTTGTTATCATCTATTTCATAAATAGCAACTAATAACCCTAATCATAAACCGATTAAAATAGATGCTATAAAATATAGTGATGAAGTTGAAAGGAATATAAAACCTATTCAAGCTCATAATATAGTAGAACCTAAAACAATCACTAAAAATTGTCCTAATTTTTCATTTTGATTTTTATTCTTTTGCATAATTTCTAGTTATTAATAATCACTAATCATATAATAAAGAATTTTTTATATTTCTCAAGATTAATAACTTATAAATCTCCCTGACTATATACCATATTACAACTGTAACTTATTACTCTTTGAATTTCTTTCCACATTTCCTCAGTAATCAAATAATTAGGATTACTCATATGTAAAATGAATTCTCCTCACATTTTCTTTTGGTATTTTTTTGATTCCAAAGGTTGAACGAAAATATAATCTTTTTTGTCTTCCGTTGCTGATAAATAATAACAGTTTTTAAAAGGTTTCATTCACTTATATTTATCATTATAATCTACAATGTTATCAAATTCATAATTATCTAAATCATTTAGGTGTTGAACAATCTCTTCTCCACGTGTAACCGTAGAAGTATCTCTTGCTTCTTGAATTTGTTTAGAAAATATTGAGTTTCCTCATTTATTAGAAAATAGC
>Ga0233426_10001671_pt1 | contig 19746 bp, 18 predicted proteins | sample SI_118_April2016_6_FD_179875 | JGI IMG/M metagenome (GOLD analysis project Ga0233426, IMG submission 179875) | Seawater microbial communities from Saanich Inlet, British Columbia, Canada - SI_118_April2016_10_MG | ecosystem: Environmental > Aquatic > Marine > Inlet | place: Canada: British...
AATTATTAATTATTAATTATTAATTATTAAAAATGAAAAAAATTATATTAGGTACATTTATGTGTATTCTTTATTTCATATTATTATTAAATGTTTCTGCTGAGTGAACTTGTAAATATTCTGAATGAGATAAATACTGACAATTTATTAAAAATTTTACAGTTTCAAACAACTGAGATAGTTATACGTATATAGCAGAAAGTATTGATTTAAGTAAAGGAACAACAACTAAAAAACTTATTAAAGATTGAGTTGAAATAGGGAAAGGTTATGTTAACCCAAATGATTTTTCATATTCTCCTGACTGAAAAAGTTTCTCTTTTATATGATTTAAAGATGAAAAAGAAGTTTTTGTTAAAGATTGAAAAGTAAAAGAGTGAGTGACATGGTGAAAATATTGATATGTAGGAAATAATTTTACTTATGTTAGAAACAAAAATGATAAAGATGTTATTATTCAAGACTGAAAAGTTATAGTATCAGATTATGATACTATAAGTAACTTTATTATATCAGAAAACTGAGAGAATTTTTCATTTATTTGAACTAAAAATAATAAACGTTTTATTGTCAAAAATTGAAAAATAATAGAAGGATTCAATAAACCTGCTGACTTAACATATACTGATGATTGAAACAGTTTAATGTTTACAGAAAGATTGGAAAAAGGAGATATTGTGCTACTCAATGATGGTAAGATAGTTTCATGAGAATATGAGAATATAAATGAATACTACGTTTCTTTTGATTGATTATCTATAATAATTGATGGTGAAAAAAAATGAATTGATAGCTATTTTCATAATTGAAATAATGTTGATTTAAAAGATGAACAATCCTATAAATCAGAACCTATTTTTTCAGTAAATGGAAAGAATTATGTATATACATTTAGTGATGATAGTTACGAAAAATATATTTCTTACAATTGAAAAGTTATTGATGAATGAATTAATATTAATCATGATATATGATTTTCACCAAAATGAGAATTGTATTATACTATTGATAAAGATGGTAACAGTATCTTCAAGTTATGATGAAAAACATTTTGAAAGGAATATCATAATATATGATTACCACTATATTCACCAGATGGGAAAAGTTTCTCATTTGGTGCTAAGAAAGATGATAAATATATAGTTATAAAAGATGAAAAACAAATTTGATGAACTTATGATAGAGCAACAAGACATCATATATATTCAGCAGATGGAAAAAGTTTTTCTTTTGTGTGATATAAAAATGGGAAACAAATAGTTATAAAAGATGGAAAAGAAGTATGAGATATATTTTTAGATATAACTGAAATCAAATATAAAAGTAATAATGAAATAATTTATACAGTATATGATGGAAAAAGTTTTATTGTTAATGAGAAATGTGAAAATACTCATAAAATAATCTCTAGTGAAACTAATAATAGCATTACAATAAAATCAAAATCAAAAATATTTAAAAACTTGATATTGTCTCAAAAAGAATTAAAAATAAAAAAATATTGAAATGGATTAATTATTAAATTAAATCCTATTGTTTCCAATATGACTGATAAAAAATTATTATCTGTATACAGAAAATTAATTGATTTTAATACAAATTGATCTAATGTAATTAAATATAAATCAGTATTTTTATATTTAGAAGCAAAAATTGGTATAGAAATACATCAGAGAGGTAGTATCAATAAAGAAATAATTAAATAAAAATTACTAAAAAGTCTTATATTTTACATATAAGACTTTTTTAACACTTTTTTCGTCTTTTTACTTGATTACTAGCCAAAAATTCTTATATTTAAATGTATGATTTTATTGTTTAAAAGAATCGAAAGTTATGTCTGAAAATACTAGTTTACCGACCTGAGAAAACAACGAAAACACTGAAGGGCAAATCGAAATGCCAATTAACACTGGTATGACTTATGCTGGTGATGAAGATAAAAATATTAAAACAGAAATGGAATCGTGTTATCTTGAATATGCAATGAGTGTAATTGTATCAAGAGCTCTACCTGATGTAAGAGATGGTTTAAAGCCAGTACATAGAAGAATCATGTTTTCTATGCACGAACAAGGGTTAAGAGCCGGTGCTAAGTTTAGAAAATCAGCAACTGTAGTTGGTAATGTACTTTGAAATTATCATCCTCATGGTGATAGTTCAGTATATGAAGCTATGGTTCGTATGGCTCAAGATTTTAGTCTGAGATATCCACTTGTTCACGGGCAAGGGAATTTCTGATCTATGGATGGAGATGGAGCAGCTGCGTACAGATATACGGAAGCTAAAATGACAAAAATTGCAGAACTTCTTTTAGCAGATATTGAAAAAGATACTGTTGATTTTAAAGATAACTTTGATACTACTAAACAAGAACCAACAGTACTTCCAACGAGAGTTCCAACTCTTCTTATGAATGGTGTAATGGGGATTGCAGTAGGGATGGCTACAAATATACCACCACATAACTTGACTGAACTTATTACAGCTATTGAATTTTTATTAGAAAAATGAGATACTAGTGACGTTACAGTTGAAGATTTAATGGAATTTGTAACATGACCAGATTTTCCAACAGGAGGTATTGTTTACGATAAAGAAGCACTTTTAAAAGCATATTCAACGGGGAGAGGATCTGTTGTTATGAGAGGGGTTGCAAATATCGAAGAATGAAAAAAAGGTAGAAATATTATCAATATTTCTGAAATTCCTTATGGATTAAATAAATCATCTCTCGTTGAAAAAATTGCTGATTTAGTTAGAGATAAAAAAATAGTAGGTATTTCAGACTTAAGAGATGAATCAAATAAAGATGCAGTAAGAATTATTGTTGAATTAAAAAAAGATGCATTCCCTAAAAAAATATTAAACCAACTGTATAAACTTTCACAACTTCAAACAAGTTTTGGGTATAATATGATTGCTCTTGGAGAAAGAGGAAGACAACCAAGATTATTCAATCTAAAAGAATTCTTAGAAGAATTCATTGGTCATAGAAAAGAAGTTGTTACGAGAAGAACTCAATATGAACTCAAAATTGCACAAGCAAGAGCACATATTTTAGAATGATTAAAAAAAGCACTTGATCATATCGATGCTATTATCAAACTAATTAAATCTTCTAGTACAAAAGATGAAGCAAGAATGAATTTAATGAATGATTTTTCATTTTCTCAAATTCAAGCTGAAGCTATTCTAGAAATGAGATTAAGTAAACTAGCTGGACTAGAAAGACAAAAAATCGAAGATGAACTAAATGAAAAACATTTACTTATTGACGATTTAAATGATATCTTAATTAAACCAGAAAGAGTTATTACTATTATTTCAGAAGATCTTACTTATATTAAAGAAACTTTTGGTGATGAAAGAAAAACTCTTGTAAATTCTGGAAAAGTAGGAGAATTTAATCCAAAAGATACTATACCAAATGAAGAAATAATGATAGTTCTTTCTAAAAACTCATATATTAAAAGACTAAAAGCAAATGCATTTAGAACTCAAAGAAGATGAGGGAAAGGAGTTTCAACTGGTACGAAAGAAAATGATGAAATTAAACTCATTGTTCCAACTCATAACCATTCAGATTTACTATTCTTTACTACACAGTGAAGAGTATTCCAACTTCCAGCATATGAAATACCAGAAACTACAAGAACAGCAAAAGGACAACCTATTATTAACTTATTAGGGCTTCAAAAAAATGAAGAAATCTCAGCTATACTGGATATTTCAGAAGAAGTAAGTAAACATTTATTCTTTGTTACTAAGAATGGTGTAGTTAAAAAACTTGATATGGATCAAGTGAAAAATATACGTGCAAACGGTCTGAAAGTAGTTGGAGTAAAAGAGGGAGATGAACTTTCTTGGGTGAAAACTACATCAGGAGATGATAATATCTTTATTGCTACTAAAAATGGTAAAGCTATTCAATTCTCAGAAGATGATGTTCGTCCAATGGGAAGAGCAGCTGCTTGAGTTAGATGAATAAATCTAAAACCAGAAGATGAAGTTATCGAAGTTGCTATTGTAGGGGATGATAATCACTTTGTTTTTATTGTTACTGAAAATGGACTTGGTAAATTGACTGATATCGAAGAATATAGAAATCAAAAAAGAGGTGGAGCATGAGTAAAAGCAATGGCTGTAACAGCTAAAACTGGTAAACTTATCTCAGCTAAAATGTTATCTGATGAAGATAGAAAAAATTCTGAAATTATTCTTATTTCAAAAGGAGGACAAACTATCAGAATGTCATTCAAAGGAATCAGAAAAACATCAAGAGTAACTCAATGAGTTATCCTAACAAAATTAAAAAAAGATTGTGATAAAGTAGTAAGAGCTTCTGTTGTAAGAGAAGGCGAAGAACCTGATGCAGATGTTGTAGTTATTGAATCGTAATAAAAAAATAAACCCAAGAGGGTTTATTTTTTTTATGAAATTTCTTGAAAAAAATCTTCTGTATTTAAATTACTTAAACTAGAATTTCTAGGAATAAACTTATCTGTAAATATTTTTTCTATATGACTTTCTCATAATTCATTTACATCTTGAATTCATCAGAGTGAACCTGACTTATTTAAAACTTTTACTTTTTGTATATATTCATCAATACTTAAATTTTGTGAAGGAATATTTTCTCAAAGTTCATCAGATATAGATTTTAAGATAGTTCCTAAATATATTTTTATTTCATTAGGCTTCAAATAATCATCTTTTATGTTAAATCAAAGTTGAGTAATAGTTCAAAATATTTTAGTTCTTATGTTTATATCCCAAAACATAGATAAATTACAATCTGATAATTTATTTTTTAAATTTAATATATTATTAATAGCTTCAGGATTTTGTTGTATTAGGTCTGCTTCATCTTTTGTTATATTTATAGGAATTCAGTCTAATTTAGAAACAAGTGTATTGTTATTTTTATTTAATGAATAATGATTATATTCTCATAGAAAATGACTATTAGTATTATTTTTTTCATTACCTATAGTAGGTATATCTTCTGTTTGTTTTTTATCATCATCATCATCATTTTCTTCAATATTTTTTTTATAATCAATATATTCTTGATAAAATATTTCCTCTAAACGATTATCTATATTATATTCTTGAAGTATATTTTGATTACTACTAGATTGTAAACTTGCTATTAATTCTTTTTTAGAAGTTCAATCGATTCATTTATCTAATATTTTTTTTATTCATTCTTCTGTACAAGTTTTTTGTTTTAATATTTTTATATTAGTAAAATCTACTCTATTTCTAATTATTTGAGTTAAATTTTTTCTATTTTCTATTTTTGTTCAAATTTTGTTAAGATATTGATCAATATATTGATCATTAACAATAGCAAGTTCAAATCAATCACTTCATAAAAACTCAGTAAATCATTCAATAAGCTTATCATCATCAAAATTAGAATCTATTTGTTTAGCTTGATTTATATTATTTTGTAATTTTTCACTTGTAATATATAAGGCATTATCTAAAAATAATCCTAATACTTTTCATGTATTTTCAGAATTATTTTTACATTTTTCTTTAATTATTGTTAATGCTAAATTTTTATCTCATTTTTCATCAGAAATAAAATAATCCATAATTAATTGAGAATCATTATTTGAAAATTCTAAGCCATTGATATTTAATTTTTCTATAGCTTTTGGTAGATTATTTATGATATTTTTCTTTTTTTCTTCAAAATCCATACCAGCTATTTTTTCATTAATACTTTTTTTAATTTCTCAAATAGTTTCTAAATCATTTTTTATCTCTAGATCTTTTATTCTAATATTATTTTTAATGATATTAAAATATTTTATATATTTATCTGGTATTAATATATTAGTTTTATTTTCTAGTAATCTTAATAATTTACTTGAATATAACGGATCATTATATATTTCATTTTTTTTATTATCGTTAACTATGTTTTTTTCTATAGCTTCAGTATAATAAATAAAGTTTTCTATATTATTAAGAGGTAATATATTTATATATGAATATAACATTGAAGCATCAATAATGCTTAATACTTTTATTAATAAGCTAGGATTTTTTATATATAAATTATCTGGTAATAGTGGTATATAACCAATTCAATATTTTTCAATAAGTATTTCTGCAATTCTTATATCAGTTATATTTATCATTATTTCTGATGTAGGTGCTCATCCATGCTTAATATAATCAATTATTAAATCTTCATTACCATTAATTCAATAGTTAGAAAGATAATCATTAATATATTCTACAGATTTATTTGTTTCATTAGAATTAATAAAATTATTTATTTCAACTATTAATTTTGAATTATTTGTTATATTGTAAGCCCTATCATATAAAATATAATTTGAATATGAACTCATTTCTACATTAATATTAGTTATTTTTTTTTGTTTAACTATATCTTGAATGAATTCTTTTAAGCTATCATCAGATTTAATTTGTTTTTCTAATTTCTGTATAATTATATTGAATAATACTCAATCATCTTTGTGAAGTAGTACTTTTAATAAATCTCTATCTTTTAATTTATTATTAGGCATATCTTTAATTTCTGAAAATCATACCTTAACAATTGATGATATTTCTGGAAATAATAATAAATTTTTGTTAATTAATGTAATATCAATGTTATTCTCATTATTTTTTCCTAATAAAGACAATAGTTTTCTTTTATTTGTAATTAAAGGAATTAGCTTTTTTTTATTAGCTAATAAAAAACTATTATCTAAATTATTATAATTTATGGTTACTTTTAAATTTTCTAGTTGCTTAAATGTGTTTGTAATATCTATTGAGATAATTTTTTTAACTATGTCTTTTAATCAATATTCTGATAGTAAGTTTAGAGTATTAGATGATTTATCATTATTCCATAAGCTTTTCAATACATTTATGTTTTCAGTTCCTAGTTTTTTGACTAGTATTTCTGTATTAAGATTATTATTTTCCTGTAAATAAAGTAAGTAATGCCTAAGTCACATAGAATCTACATCATTAATATTTCAAGTTTTTAATTCTTTTTCAAAGTCTGTAATTGTTGTTAAAAAATTTCATTTTTGTTCATTATATCAAACTATATAATTCTCATTATATCATTGATGATTTTCTCATAATAATTTTTCAATAATATAATCTTGAAACATATTTGCTTCTGCCGTATTATCGATATCTGAGTATGAAGAAGTCTTAGAAAATAATTCTGAATATTCTAATGCCGTAGAGTTGATGATACTTTCGTTTAAATCACAATATTCTTTATTACTATGCTCTAATAATATTAATAATTGATTATGATTTTTTATATCATCAATACTTTTATTGATTACATTATTACTATTATTTTCTGCTTTATTTCTGTCAACTCATGTATATTTATCCCATAGTTTATTAGAAAATAATCATGCTTTTTCACGTATTTTTTCTTTGTTGGCTATATTTAAGATATCTCATATTTCTAACTTAAGTTTAAACATTTCATCCTGAGTTGTTTCATTATCATTTTTTAAGGAATTTTTTATAGCTTGTTTTAATTCATTTTGTTCATTCTTAATTTTATCATAAATTTCACTTCATTTTCAATATTTGTCTTTTGCTCACCTTAAAATATACTCAGCAAGTTTTAGTTGACTTTCAACTTCATTTTTGAGATTTTTTTCAGTTTCTGAATCACGAATACTCTTTTTTAATATAGGTACATCTAAAGACATAATTTCTTGGTAAATACTATTTAAATAATTCTACCATATTTATCCTCATATTTCAAAAATTCACTCATCCTTTCTTGAAATAATTGAAATATTCATATAATGGCTGTATTAAAATAAAAAATAACGAAAAAATATATGAAATTTACTACAAATGATATAAGAAAAAAGTTTCTTGATTTTATGGAAACTAAAGGGCATTACATAACAGAATCAGCACCTTTGATTCCTGAAAATGATGCGTCAGTTTTGTTTAACGTTGCTGGTATGCAGCCTATGGTTCCATATCTTTTAGGTGAGCCTCATCCAAAAGGAAAAAGAATTGCAAACTCACAAAAATGTGTAAGAACAAATGATATCGAAGAAGTTGGTGATGATACTCATTTAACATTTTTTGAGATGTTAGGGAATTGGTCATTAGGTGATTTCTTCAAAGAAGAATCAATCGCATGGTCATATGAATTTCTCACTTCAAGTGATTGGTTAGCTCTTGATTCAAAATATATAGCAGTTACTGTTTTTGAAGGTGATGAGGATGCTCCTAGAGATGAAGAAGCTGCTGATATTTGGAAAAAAGTTGGAATGCCAGAACAAAGAATTTCATACTTAGATAAAGCTGAAAACTGGTGGGCTGCAGGAGATACTGGACCATGTGGACCTGATTCTGAAATATTTTACTGGGTTGGTGAATGAGAGCCTACTGCTGAATCAAATGTAGCACACGATGAAGATAACTGGATGGAAATCTGGAATAATGTATTCATGGAATATATAAGAGATACTGAAGGGAACCTTTCAGCACTTCCAAACAAAAATATAGATACAGGTATGTGATTAGAAAGAATTACAGCTACTTTAAATGGTGTAAAAACTGTCTATGAAACTGATGCTTTTTCAGATGTATTAATAAAAATTAAAGAATTAGTTGGAACAGAAAATTATAATGAAAAATGAGCAAGAATTATTGCTGATCACGTAAGAATGTGAACACATATTATTGCTGATGGAATAGTACCAAAAAATGTCGATCAAGGATATATTTTAAGAAGACTACTAAGGAGGTCAATTAGAGAAGCATATAAAATGGGATTCGAAGAACCTATTTTAGTTGAAATTTCTAAAATGTTTGTAGATAAATTTAGAGATATATTTGCTTCAATCTCTATAAATGAAGAAGTAATTTATACTGAATTAGCAAAAGAAGAAGCACAATTCGCAAAAACACTTAAATCAGGACTCAAAGAATTTGATAAATTACTCAAAGGTTTCCAAATCGCTTTTGAAAGATCAGGAAAAAAAATAGATACAATTGCTGGTCCTAAAGCATTTAAACTCTATGATACATATGGTTTTCCGTTAGAAATGACTGTAGAACTAGCAACTGAACAATGAATGAAAGTTGATGAAGAAGGTTTTGCAAAAGCATTCGAAGAACATCAAGCAAAATCAAGAGCTGGTTCTGAAAAGAAATTTGCAGGATGATTAGCAGACGACGGTGTTGAAACTACTCAATGACATACAGCTACTCACTTATTATTAGCATGATTAAATCATGTGTTAGGATGAGGAATTCATCAAAAAGGATCAAATATAACTCCTGAAAGATTGAGATTTGATTTTAATGCTGATGGAAAAGTACAAAGAGATGTTCTCGATAAAGTAGAAGAATTTGTAAATGAAGCAATTCAAGATGATACTCAAATAGTAATGACTCAAATGCCTAAACAACAAGCAATTGACGAAGGTGTAGAAGGATCATTCTGGGAAAAATATCCAGACGTAGTAAAAGTATATTCTATGACAGGGAAGTCAGGAAAAGTTTACTCACGTGAACTTTGTGGATGACCACATGTAGAAACTACTGTTTGAATGTGAACATTTAAAATAAAAAAAGAAGAAGCGAGTAGTTCTGGAGTGAGAAGAATTAAGGCTGTATTAGTAAAATAATAACAGCAAAAGCTGTAAGTCATTGACTTACAGCTTTTTCTTTTTTCCTCTTTTTTTGCCAATGTTTCCCTTTTACATTATTTGGTTTTTTTCTTATTTTTAACCTCATAAAATTATCATACTGTTCTTTACTATACACATTAGAGTCATATAATTTTTGAATTGTATTTTTCCCTATTCCAGAAGTGTTACAATTGGATATATTATTATCTAAAGTAGTATTAATTTGATTAAATAATTGGGAGCATGTTAAATCTTTTAATAAATCAATATCACTAATATTAGCTATCCATTCATATTCAATTTCAAATGTTTTAATTATAAATAACTGCAATTCTAATATATTACTTATTTTACGAATATTTGCTTTTTGTATTTTAGTTAATAACAAAATTAATCCTTTTTGTGTTTTTATTTTTGATATATATAATATAAATAAAAAATAAATAGAGTCAAATAAATGTTTTTTACAATAAAAATATGTAAATACTTGCGAATTACTATAAATGCTTATAATTTAGAATAATTAATTACTGATTGAAATAAATGTTCCAAAATAAAATAAATATTACGACAATTGGTGGTGGAACAGGGACATATAATGTTCTTTCTGGTTTGAAACAAAATGAAAATTATAACTTGGCTGCAATTGTTACGATGAGTGATAGTGGTTGAAGTACTGGGTTGTTAAGAGATGAATTTTGAGTATTACCACCTTGAGATATAAGAAGAGCAATTTTGGCTCTGAGTAATGAATCAGAAATATTAAGAAAACTATTTGAGTATCGTTTTGAAAAAAAATCTTCTGTTTCAGGTCATACTGTTTGAAATCTATTACTTACTGCTCTAGCAGATATTACTTGAGATTTTGGTGATGGAATTAAAGAGATAAATAAGATGTTTAAAGTAAAAGGAAAAGTTATTCCTGTTACTATGGAGCAATCAAATCTTTGTGTAGAACTTGAAAATGGTCAAAAAGTTTGTGGAGAATCAAATATTGATGTACCAGCTCATGATGCTCATTTAAGAATAGTAGATGCTTATTTAGAACCAGAAGTAAAGGCCAATTCCGTTGCTACTTGAGTATTAGAAAATTCTGATATTATAGTGATTTGACCAGGAGATTTATATACTTCAATTGTTCCAAATTTACTTGTTAGAGGGGTAAAAAAGGCTATCAAGAATAGTAATGCAAAAGTAGTATACTTCTGTAATATTATGACAAAACACTGAGAAACATCAGGTTTTGAGGTACAAGATTTTATTGAAGTTATTGAAAAATACCTTTGAAAATGAATTGTAGATTACGTAGTAGTCAATAATGGAAATATTTCTGATACAATGGTACAAAAATACAAGGATATAGAAGGAAAAAAACCAGTAAAAATCAAAGATAAAGATAGAAAAGAATTAAAGAATTCTGACTATAAAATAGTGGAAAGAGATATGCTCCATGAACAAGATTTTGTTCGTCATAGTTCTAAAAAAATTGCTTCAATTATTGATGATCTTGTAGATGGTTGGATAAAATAAAACAAAAAAAGTATAAAATTTAATTTTATACTTTTTTTGTTTCTATAATATGTTTTATAATTCATCAAGCATTTGATCCATATCTTTATCTAATTGTTCAGTGTCTTCATTTAATTCTCAATTTTTCTTAGCTTCTTCTAATTTTCTTTTTGCTTCTTCTTGAGCTTTTTTCATATCTCTTGTATACTTTCTCACTTGAGCTGCTGTCATGCGAGCATTTGATCCACCAGGTGCTAATTCTGTCATAAATATATAATAAAAATATAATTTATTTAATTATAATATTATTTTGTAAAATATAAAATATATTATTTTGACAATTATAATATTTATTATATTATATTTTTACTTATCGTTGCAAAAAAAGGGGAATTATAATGCAGCAATCTCAATTAAGTTTATTACAAGAGTCTGATGTAAGTCATGGTAAAATTGTTTTAATGAAAGTTAAAACAGGATACACACCAATGTTTTATTGTGATTCGTGTTATCCGATGGGTACTATGGAACGACATCATACTGTAAATAATCAATTATCTTTTTCTAAAGATAATGAGTGGGGATATTTTTTCGCAATAAAGAATATCTTTTCATTACCAGAAAATATTTCTCTTTTTATTGGAGAAAAGTTAATATTAGGAAATTTAATTTTAATTTTTACAGGAGGTTATGGACATAATTCAAAAAGAAATTGGGAATTAGCTTACTTTTGCGGTGTTATGAATAATCAAATAATTGCAGCTAAAAGCTATAATCCTAAAACAAATAATTTTACTAATATTAAATCTTACCCAGCAATGGGTAAGTATATACAATAAAAGTTATTTAAATCTAAAAAAGAGCCCCTGGGCTCTTTTTTTTTAAACTTCTCTCCTTTCCTTCATAGCATTCATGAGTGTGACATTATCAGCATATTCAATATACCCTGATGAGAGACCACGACTCAGACGAGTAAGGGTTACTTTGTGTTTAAGTTTTTTCTTTTCGATAGTTTCTTTAATATAGTTAATTGTAGCTTCTCATTCTATATTTGGATTCATTGCAAGAATAAGTTCAATATTTTGATCTGCATCAATAATTCTATTAAAGAGTGACTCAAAGTTCAAGTCTCAGATAAAAACTCAGTTAATAGGGGATATTGCTCCACCTAGTACATGATAACTTCATTTGAAACCACCACTTTGTTCAATTGTAAGTAGGTCTAGATATTCTTCCACTACAGCTATGAGTAATTTATCTCTATTTTTTGAACGGCATATGTTACAAGTATCTTGAGAAATATCTGTTAAACCATGACAATTTTTACAATAACTAACTTTTTCTTTAATATTTTGAATATCTTGAGAGAGATGTTCTATAAAATTTTTATTTGAATTCAATAGGAAAAAAGCAAGCTTTGTTGCTCTATTTTCTCAAATACCAGGGAGGTATCAAATGGATTGAATCAGACGTTTTAATGCTTCAGGCAAAATAGAATATTTAATTTTTAATTACCTTCCTTTTGTAAAGGAAGGTGGCTGAAAGCCGGATGGATTAGAAAGAACGGAATAAATCACATTATTTTCTATTAAAAAAATAGTATAAAAAAAACGAAATTTTGCAAACAAAATCTCGTTTTAATAATTATATACATAATTTACATCATCTCTTATTACTAAGTAATCAGGATCTTCAACTTTTTCCATACCATGATCATCTTTTCCAATAGAATCAAGACTTTCAAGATCGGCTATTCTTACATCAAGTAATTCTCTTTCAAGTTTTAATTGTTGTACTTGAATATCAAGTTGACGGATACTTTCTCATTTTGTAGCATTGGCATTTAACATCCAAACATAATACAATAGAAGAATTGAAATAAAAGATAACATCAATATATATGTAGAAGTTAATCCAAATTGATATTTTTCTTTATCTCTTTTTCTTTGAGAATAGAAATTATTTTTAAGATTGGTTGACATTACTTTTGGATTCACGTTTTCTCTTGTTAAGAGGTATAGTAGGAGAGTTTACAGCTGGATGTTTCTATAACTTTTTTGCTAAACGTGCTTTTGCGCTACGGCTTCTAGAATTGTTTTTTATTTCTTCTGGAGAGGGAAGAATTGGTTTTTTTGTAATAATTTTTATTGTCTTTTTATGGTGACAAGAACATATTATATCATCACAATGACAATCTCTTGATTCAGTTCTGAAGACTTGTTTTACGAGTCTATCTTCTAATGAATGGAAACTAATAACGAATATACATCAACCACTTGCTAGTAAAGAAATTGCATCATTAATTGAAGAAGTAGCATATTCAAGTTCCTGATTAGTTTCAATACGAAGTGCTTGGAATATACGAGTTTTTACTCTTGGGTGAGTAGAAATTGTTTCAATTGTTTCAGTAAGATCTTTTGTAGTTTCAAAATGTTGTTTTCTTCTTCTATCACATATGGCTTTTGCAATTTTATCTCATTGAGATTCTTCTCAGTATTCTCTGAAGATAGACTCAAGTTGATCTTTTCTATATATATTTACTATAAATGATGCAGGTTTTCATATTGTAGCATCAAATCTCATATCAAGAGGTCATTCGCTTCTAAAACTAAATCATCTATCAGCTTCATCTATATGAAGAGAAGAAAGTCATAAATCATAATATATTCACGTAACTTCAGAAATATTTCTCTTTGCAAGCTCATCTTTTAAATGTACAAAGTTTGAATGAATAAGGATAAGTTCTACTTTATTATCTTTATTTACCTCATTTAACCTCTGTGTAGCAAGAACTAAATTTCTTTCATCAGCATCAAATCAAATAAATGTATCACCCGGATTCATTTTTTCGATTATCTTAGATGCATGTCATCACATACCTAAAGTACAATCTACTACAGTATTTTTTTTGTTTTCAAAGATTTCTATGCTATCTACTAATTCGTCTAATAATACCGAAATATGTTTATCTTCTATATTTTTATTGTTCATCATTTGTAATCAATTTGTAAAAAAAATGTGAAATACTCAATTTTTTTCTCTTATTTAAGCATATTACCTTATTTAAGTTGTATCCTTTTTTCCTTTCTTGTCAAAATAAGAAATAAGAAAGGACTAGACAATTTGTTAAAAAATATTTTAGTTTATTTAAGCCAAAAAGATAATACTTCTTCACAATTTCTTCACAAAGGGAAAGTGTATAACTTGAGTATATATAATTTATAAAAAAGTAACTTGCATTTTTTCAAAGATTACTAAAATGGTAATGTTTAATAATTATAGTTTTGATAAATTAATATGATTGAAGTAAAAAATCTAAAAGTGGGAGTAGAAGAAAAAGAAATTTTAAAGTGAATTTCAATGAAATTTGAACTTGGAAAAAATTATTGTTTACTTTGAAAAAATGGGAGTGGTAAATCTACTCTTTCTAGTTTTTTAATGGGGCATCCAAAATATAAACATATTTCTGGTGAAGTTACTATAGAAGATAAAAATCTTCTTGAATTAAATCCTGAGATGAGAAGTGAAATGTGATTATTTCTTTCTTTCCAGAATGTACCAGAAATTAAAGGTATTAAGTTAAGTGAATATTTAAGAACAATTTATAATATTCATCTAAAACAATCAAATCCTGATGTAAAAGATTTATCACCATTTCTATTTAAAAGATTTATTAAAAAATATATAGATCATTTACATATAGATCAATCTTTCCTAGAAAGAGATTTAAATGTATGATTCTCATGAGGAGAAAAAAGAAAGATAGAGATACTTCAAATGAATCTTATCGGACCAAAGTATATAATACTTGATGAAATTGATTCAGGACTTGATTTAGATGCTTTCAGAGCTATTGCAGAACTTCTACAAGAGCTTTCAAATGAAAATAATACACTTATCATTATTACTCATTATTTTAAAATATTAGAATATGTATCTGTAGATAAAGTGTATGTATTAAAATCAGGTGAAGTAATAAAAGAGTGAGGACCAGAGTTAGCAAAAGAAATAAGTGAATCAGGTTTCTCAGAAATGTAGACAATAAAAAAACCGCAAAAATCACGGTTTTTATAGAAGTCGATATTATACCTCTTCTGGATGGTCTTCAGTGTATTCTTCAATGTTGAATAATTTGAATAGTTCTAAGTCGTAGCTAGTTTTTTCTACTGGCTTGCATTGAGAAAAACTTCTAACTTTATGTTTTTTAGCATGAGCATCAACTATTTTTAATTGATCTTTACTCAAAGCTTTACCTCGTTTAGTTAAAATTAACTTTCCATTTTGTATTTGAAAAGTATTTCCTACTATTTCTAATGGAGCCATTCTTTTTTTATATTTTTTACTATATTTAGTACGAGACATAAAAATCCCCCTTTTTTTCAAAAATTTAACAAAAAATCTTCATAAAAATAATATCAAAATTATAAATTATATCAAATTTAAATTTAAAAAATAAATATGTCAAATAAAGAAAATCTTACTTCAGTTTCAGATGCTTGGGGATTCCAAGATGATGTGAAATATACATCAAATGTCGAAGCTGGGATTAATGAAACTGTTGTCAGACAAATATCACTTGCAAATGATGAGCCTGAATGGATGTTAGAATTGAGACTCAAAGCTCTCAAAATCTATCAAGAAAAATCTATGCCAACGTGGGGACCAAATTTAGATAAATTAGATCTAGATTCTATTTACTATTATGCTAAACCAGAATGAGCAGGTGCAAAGAAAACTTGGGATGAAGTTCCTGAGAATATTAAAAATACTTTTGATAGATTAGGTATTCCAGAAGCAGAAAAAAAATCACTTGCTTGAGTAGGTGCTCAGTATGATAGTGAAGTAGTATATCATAGTTTAAAACAAGAATTAGTAGATCAATGAGTTATTTTTGATGATACTTCAATAGCAGTAAATAAATACCCAGAAATAGTAAAAAAATATTTTGCTAAATGTATTCCATTAGCTGATCATAAATTTGCTGCATTGCATTATGCTGTTTGGAGTGGAGGAACATTTCTCTATGTACCAAAAGGTGTAAAAATAACGGAACCATTACAATCATATTTCAGAATGAATAAAAAATCTGGAGGACAATTTGAACATACAATTATCATTATCGAAGATGAAGCATCAGCTCATTATATTGAGTGATGTAGTGCTCCAAAATATGATGAAAATTCACTTCATGCTGGATGAGTAGAAATATTTGTTGGTAAAAATGCGCATATGCGTTATTCATCAGTTGAAAACTGGAGTCTTGATACATATAACCTTAATACAAAGAGATCTATAGTTCAAGATCACTGAGTAATGGAGTGGGTAGGTTGAAATATGGGATCAAATACTACTATGTTATATCCATGTACTATACTTGTATGAGAATGATCAAAAGCAGATCACTTAGGTTTAGCATTTGCTAACGAAGGACAAAATCAAGATACATGAGCAAAAGTAATTCATATTGGAAAAAACTCATCTTCAAATATTGTTTCAAAATCAATTTCTAAAGCAGGAGGTATTTCGACTTATAGAGGTTTAGTTGATATAAAACCAGGAGCAACTTGAGCAGTATCAAAAATAGAATGTGACGCATTATTACTAGATAATAAATCAGTATCAGATACTATTCCCGATATCAGAGTAGCAAATGCAGACTCTATCGTAGCTCACGAAGCTTCAGCTGGAAAAATAAATGAAGAAGATTTATTCTACTTACAATCTCGTTGAATCTCAGAGGAGGAAGCACAAGGTATGATTGTAAACTGATTCCTTTCACCAATCATGAAAGAACTCCCACTTGAATATGCTTCAGAGATGAATGTTCTGATTTCTATGGAATTTGAAGGAAGTATTGGGTAATAAAAAAAGCCCTCAATGAGGGCTTAATAAATTATATTAGTGAAGATTGATTAGCAGCAATTAACGTTAAAAATAGAAGAATTATTAGTAAAAAATAACTCAAATATTTCTTTTTATGTATACTTATGAATCCTAGAAATATGATTGCAAACATTATACTCTGCAAGAAAGCAGGTAATATGAAGTAATTACAAGATATTATACTAATAAATAATACTAAATTTGCTAAAAACATATGAAAATAAATATTTTTCATAGTTTATCCTAAAAGTTATAATGTATTTGTATAATAAGTAATATGTAAATTATGTCAAAAAATATAATAAAATATGATCAAAATAGATAAAAAGACATTAGTTGAGTTTCAAGAAAACGGAGTAAATAAAATTCACGTATTTTTTTATGAAGCTGGATGTTCGGGGACGAAGGTTGATATTGAGAGTGATTTTGAGGTGAGTGATGAATTATTTCAATGTACAAGCTTTGATGAATATGGAATTGATGCGTATGTAAAAATACAAGATAGAGAAAAATTCGACTGAGCAATGATTACTAAGATTAGAGAAAAATCAGATAATCCTCATTTGCAAGGAGTGAAAAATAAATATATTTTCTCTAATCCAAAGATTGAAGATCGTTGTGGTTGTGGGACGAGTTTTGCTTTTGAAAAGAAAGTTCCAAAAATTGATTTAGAAAAATTAAGGTTCCTTAAAGATAGGTTCGGAAAATAGATAATACTTTTTTTAATTACAAGAATGAATATAACAAAATCTGGATTTCATAATATATCTGAAATAACTGAAAAAACACTTACTATATCAAAAAATATTGAAGTGGTATTTTATGATGAATGAAACTGTGTTGAAAATATTATTTTAGAAGAATGAGCAAAATTAGAATATTTTGGTTATTTTTCTAAAGATATTACATACTTAAAACATGTGAAAACAGCTGGAGAAAAATCTCAAGCAAGTGTTAATTGTTTCCTACTTTCCAAAGCTGAAACAAAAGTAACTGCAAAAGTTATAGGGGAAGTATGAGCCAGTTATTCTCTGATAGATACTGATGTTGTTTCTTTAGTATTAGATGGATGAAATATTGATCTAGATGGGATTATTCAAATAAATGAATGAATAGAAAAAGTCGAAGGTTATCTAGATGAAACTAATATATTTCTTTGAGATAAATGATCTGTAAGAGGTTTTCCAACTTTACTAGTAAGAAGTGATGACGTGAAAGCAGGACATGGATGTAATATTGAAAAAATATCAGACGAAAAATTATTTTATATGAGAAGCAGGTGAATTGGGAAAGAAAATGCTCTTATGATGATAGTTAGTTCTTATATAGAAACAATATTTTCAGGTCTAGAAAAGGTTGATGAAGATTTTCATAATAGTCTAGTTGAAAGAATATTACTAGAAATTTAACTTGTTTTTTCGTATTATTTTCTTATAAATAAGGGGATTTATATATTAAAAATTACACACGTGAAAAAAATATTATTACCAATGTTAATTATTGCTTTATTAGCACCATTTACAGTATGAGCTAAAGTAGCTGTTGCAGAAACGGTAGCACCAACTGTTACAAGTATAGCTGCACCTATGGCTGAAATTACAACTACTTCAATTGAAGCTACAGATGTAAAAGAAAAAATACAATATAATTACTATCATTCAGAAACATGTGGATGGTGTCAAAAATTAAATAAATTTCTAAATAAACATGACGCATACGAAAAATTAAATATCAATAAAATTGATGTAAGAACAAGAGGTGATGAAATGGTAAAAGCTGCTGAAGAACATGGAATCAATCCAGGATCAGTTGGGACTCCATTTGTTACATATGGACCAAACGGTACTGGATCAGCTATTCAAAGTGGATTTTACTGAGCAGTAGAATTATTTTCTGAAGCATTAAATGTAGAAGCTGACTTACCTACTCAAGGAGAGAAAGATCCTAAACGTTTATATGTAATGTTATTGGGGTTATTGATTATTATAGGACCATTAGCTTATTTAGGATTAAAAAAATAATATTAAAATTATGAAAAAAATATTTTTCTCGATACTTTGATTTATATTATGATATCAATCAACTTTTGCAGCTGAATCTATGACTGATTTAGTAAAATCAGATAATTTTATGGATAATATTTGATTTTTGGCATTTCTTATTCCTGCAGCAGCTGGGGATTCGATTAATCCATGTGCATTTGCTGTAATGATAATATTATTAACATCAATATTAAAGCAACATAAATCAAGAGCAAAAGTAATTATATCTGGTCTTATGTTTATTTTAGCAATATTTATTAGTTATGTTGCTATGTGACTTGCTCTATTTGAAACATTAGCTTGAAATTTTGATCCAAAATATATTCAATATACAATTTGAGTGGTTTGAATTTTAATCTGACTAGCAAATCTAAAAGATTATTTCTGGTATGGAAAATACTTCAGAATGGAGGTACCAACAAGTTGGAGACCTAAAATGAAATCATTATTAAAATGAGTAACTTCACCAATGTGAGCATTTTTTATAGGTTTCCTTATTAGTCTATTTTTATTACCTTGTACATCTGGACCATATGTAGTGGTTACTTCATATTTATCATCAAATCAAATTTCATTTGATGTAGCTGCAATATATATATTAATTTATAACGTTGTATTTATTATACCAATGTTTATAATTATGT
>Ga0233426_10001672_pt1 | contig 19735 bp, 15 predicted proteins | sample SI_118_April2016_6_FD_179875 | JGI IMG/M metagenome (GOLD analysis project Ga0233426, IMG submission 179875) | Seawater microbial communities from Saanich Inlet, British Columbia, Canada - SI_118_April2016_10_MG | ecosystem: Environmental > Aquatic > Marine > Inlet | place: Canada: British...
AAATCGTAAATTGGATGATATAAATAGGCTTTTTGTACTTTTTATATCGCAGTATGAGAATTATTTCTAAGACAGTCAATTGTAATACAAGCCACTTATTAATGTTAATGAAGCATAATTATTGTGGTGACTCTCTTTAGATTGTTTTCCATTTTATTCTTAACTCAAATTTTAATTTGCTTTCGTCTTTTACTTTCTATTAAAATAAAAAAATTAAAAACAAACACATAATTGACACAAAAATGTTTCTAAATACCAAATTCAGAACTGATAAAGATGAAGAAATGGATGATTTTTCCATGAAAGGAGAAATTCTTAGAGATGCTCTGGACAAAATTGCCAAAATAAATCAACTCTTGGGTGGAAATAGTTTAACGCTATGTGGTGTGCAAAAATTTATTCGTAATATTTCAAAAAATGAAATAATAACCATATTAGATGTAGGTTGTGGTAATGGAGAAATATTGCGAAAATTGGCAGATTATGGAAATAAAAACAACTTAAATTTTCACTTAATCGGGATTGATGCAAATAATTTTACAATTAATCATGCTAAACAATTGTCTGAAAATTACTCCAACATAAGTTTTTTATGTCTTGATATTTTTGAAGAACCTTTCAGAGAATTAAAATATGATATCGTCTTGTGCACCTTAACGTTACATCATTTTAAAGACAATCAAATTATTAATTTGTTGAATGTATTTTATACCAATTCTAAGATAGGAATTGTAATTAACGATTTACACAGAAATGCCATTGCTTATAGATTATTTCAAGTTATATGTTTTGTCTTTAAATTGAATAAGATGTCTAGAGATGATGGGTTGATCTCCATTTTAAGAGGATTTAAAAAGAAAGAATTAATTAATTATTCTAATGAATTAAAATTCAAAAATTATAACATTCAATGGAAATGGGCTTTTAGATACGAATGGATAATATCAAAAATATGAATTTAAAGATCAGTGATTAAAAATCACATGAAATGATTTGCGTTTCTGGCTTGATATTATTATTAACCTCATATTTACTTAATTTTGTCTGATTAGAATGAATGGGTAAGGTGGTTACATTATATTATATGAGTCAATACTATGAGAGTAATTCTAATTGCTGATAAGCATTATTCTAATATATAAAAACCAATTCTTTAGTTATGTTTAAACTTTGTTAAAAAGACACTACCCGCAAAAAACACTACGATACATAAGGCGTACATATTTATAGTTAGAGAAAATGTTTCAGCTACAAAACCTACTATTGCAGGTGCAATGAGAAATGAAGAAAACCCCATGGTTGTCAAATTAGTAACAGTAGTTGGTATACTTTCAGATGATTGTTTAACAGCTTGTCGGATTATTATTGGGACAAAATTTGCTGTAGCAAAACCATAACAGAAAAAAGCTGCTAATATAAAATAAATATTAAATGAAATTACGGCAATGAATAATAAAAGAGAGCCAATTATTACAAAATAACAGCCAACCACTTTTTCAGAAAAAATATTAATCAATTGATTTGAAAATAAATTAGCAAATATAGCTCCAGAGCTAAAAAACATTAATCCCATGCTCGATAAGTATAGGGGTGTCTTGAGCTCTTTTGAAAACCATAAGGCTGACCAATCGATAATAATTCCACCTGAACCAAAGATTACAAAAAGTAGGAAACCAAAAATTAATATTTTTTTTTCTGGTAATTTTAATCTTTCACCATCACCTTTAAAATCGAGATGTTTAGGTAATCCATTCTTGTAGACAAAAATTGAAACAAAAATTGAAAATACAGATAAAGCTATAAAAACAGTAGATGGAGTAATGTTATTTCTCAAAATTAATCCAGCTAATCCTCCTCCAACAAAAATACCTATATTAAACCCCATTGCATAGTAGGGGGCAACAATGCGACCAGAATGCCTTTCAATTAATTGCGCATGAATACTTCCTATAGGTCCAGATGAACCCCATCCTATCCCAGCCGGAATAGAAGCTAACAAAAGCAGATAATATTCAGGTATCGTAACTAATAAAATAGTTGAAAAAGATATTATCGTCATTGCTATAGTCATCACTATTTTTGTGCCAAATTTTGGAACAAGTATCCTTCCTGCTATTTGATTAGAAATTAAAAAAAATATTCCAAAAGTTAAAATAGCAAAACCAAGATCAGATTCATCAATATTTAATCTTTCAATATTCCAAGGAATTAGACCAAAATAGCAACCTACAACCAACATAGGATAGGAAGAGCAAATAACAACTGCAACCGTAGCTTTTCTAAATGTATTTTTGTCAATATTTAAGTCTCTAGGTACTATTTCAGCAATGTTTTGATTAGTTAAGTTAGTATTTACCATAATTCCCATTGCTTTTAGTTATTGAATGATTTTAAAACCGAAAATCAACCCGTGTAGGTTGATGGAATGACATATATAAAGCTTGATACTCGTTTTGTGAACCCACCACTCTTAATTGATTTTTTATGGCAGAGCCTTAGTCTGCGCAAATTTAAAATGAATAGTGGTCTAGACTTTATACAGCCAGAGTAAATCTCGTCAAATGAAACATAAAACCTACTGTAAGGCCATATTGGTTTCATAGCCCTAAATGTTACTCTGATTTGCAATTATCCGCAATAAAGATTGATTTAACTTTGCATACGCTATTGATCAAGGAACATTCGACAAAACAAGAGGAGTGGCTTATTATTAGTTACAGGGATTCGAGTGAATGTACTGCTTAGAGAGGTGAATATGTTTTATGCTACTCCTGCATATTCAAGATAATAAATTACCGATGAATATTTAGTTGGGCGAAAATTGTAATGACCTTTGGAATTACTAATAAATCAGACAGACGTAGAACTATCTGTGCTAAAAGATTAATCTATTTGAAATACACTGCAACTGATAACGGAACAAGGAGTTCATTTTATCATAAGATTTTCAATGCTTGGATAATTCCACTATTAATTGTTCTAACTCAAATTGTTTTTTATGCAACAAGCATAATTAGCTTCAATAAAGTATGTTGACGTAAATAATCTTAAATACATAATTTAGATAGTTTAGAGACACCGTTGAATCTCCTTTCAGTTATCTTAGCTAATAACCTTAAGCCTCAATTTATATGATAAAATTTATACTTTAAGCTACAGTTTTAAATAGTGTTTTACTGAGCATATTAGTGATATTTGCAGTATTATGATACGTGTTGTAGCATAAATGCAACATAAAATAATGTAGTAATATGAATCATTAATTAAATATATGATACAGTCTGCTGCTTATGTCAGTGGATTAACGTTGAAGTAATATAAGGTATACATAATATAATTAGTAATAATATCATATAATTATTTCAATAATACAACAATAGTTGATGCAAACTGTCAAAGTTTGGAATCCATCAAAGTTATCGATAACAAAGCAGAATGTATTGATATAATAAAAAATGAATCTGATAAAGCATCTCAATTAATGCTATAAGGATACTTTTTTCAGTTGTTCATATTCCAGTTTAGAGTTATGAATAATTTTTGATTTGTACCTAATGGTAGTTATAGAAGGATCAGTACTCTATTAATGCAATGTTGAGGAACAGGCCAAGAGATGTGTGGAACATCTTAATAAGAACTTAGCATCAAAACGATGGGTATTTTTTTGAACTTAAAAATATATTTATTGTTTTAACAACAAGCTAACTTTAGAAATATGTAACATTCTAAAACTGCATTGTAAACAGCCGATCCCAATTTAAGAATTTTGTAATTTAGAGTTTATTTTTATAATTATACTTTTGTTTGATAAATTGTAGGATGACCTAAAGAAGGCGCATCTTATAGCTAAACATTGATACTGAATGATCAAATTCCGCCTGCAGCTGATGGCTTAATAAATTAAGCGAAGAGTTCGAGCTTATATTAGCCTTTCGAGAAAAACTGAAGCCGTGGTTGAAGTCGATGGATATAAATTTGTTTTGAAGCAAAGAATCAGAACCACTCTAATCTGAAGCAGGTAAGATCAACATGTCGTAAGGTGAGAAACTTGCAATGTTTGGTTGAATGAATAGTATCCTACGGTACTCCCGTTAGGTCATAACAGACTTTTTTAAGTGAACATTTTTGAGATTTTGATGAAAAAAGTATTTAAGAAAATTGGACTTTTCTTTTTACGAACCTTTAATGTCAACATTCCTAGAAAGTTGAATGGCAGAAAAGTGATCGTCCCTGTCAGAAGCGGCATGAAAGTAAGTCTTAGTCCTGAAAAGTGGATGTCTGAGATATTGAAAAAGATTTTGAATTACTCTGATGGTACTTTTTTGGACATTGGGGTAAATATGGGACAAACATTGATCAAGCTTAAAAGCATTGAACCTAACAGAGATTATATCGGGATTGAACCCAATCCTTCATGTGTCTTTTATCTGCAGCATTTAGTATCTAGTAATCAATGGCAAAATATTAAACTGATACCTACAGGTTTATATACTGTTGATTGTTTGTTGAGCTTGGTCGGAGGAAAGGATACTGATCCAGCTTCAACCATCATTCATGAATTCAAAATCAGTTCGCAAGAGAACTCTAGAGTTTTAAAACTTGTTCCATTATTGTCTTTCTCCACTATACAAAAAAGTATAGAGTACCAAAATATTTCGATCATCAAAATTGATACGGAAGGTGCTGAATTTGAAGTAATGGAAAGTTTAACTGAGATGATTAAAAGCACAAAACCAATAATCATTTTAGAAGTGTGGCACAACAATGGTGAACCTTTCAAAATTGCCAGGACAAAAAAACTAAGTGATCTGGTTCACTTTTTAAATTATACCGTCTTCAGTTGGAACGTCACTGAAAAAAAGCCCTACTACACAGATTTTCAAGAAGCACAATTGGGAGAACACAGTTCCGATAATTATGTTTTAGCTCCTCATGAAAAAAAAGAAGACTTGAAAAAGATTCTAAGCACTTAGGGGAAGTTGATCTCATTTCACAATTTATTTCTTGCTACCATTTAATCCTTTCACAATTTATTTCTTGCTACCATTTAATCCTTATCGCTAGACTTTTTTCATGCATATGCATACTCTAAACTTAAATCAGAATATGATGCATGGGTTCGAAAAGCATTACAAAAATAATACAACTCCTTCAATTATTTTAAATGTTAACAAAAACTAGATAATAAAATGTTAGATAACAAAGGAAATACAAGGGAACATCAGGATATTAAAAAACCTCTTGCCTTATTTAAAAATCTAAAAAATGATCTGGATAAACTTAAATCACAGATCAACAATTTAGCTAAGGTTAAACTATCTTCAAAGTTGCTGAAGGGTATTAACCTTAAAAAAGTAGAGGTTCCCAACGCGAAGGTGCTAGAATTCACTGGAAGCAGGCTCAGTCAAAGTTTAAAGAATCCTCAGGCAAAAGAAGTGTCTGAGCGACTGCACAATCATCCGGAAGATTCCAAGTCACGATTAGAATTGGTTGCTATGTTCTTAGCGGATGAAAAAAATAGAAGTTTGGAGAACACCAGAGATGCATATTTATTAGCCATGCTAGAAGTTGAAATGCCAATGATTTCAACTCAAAAAATAAATATGGCACTCGCAGCTCAAACGGCTTACCTGATGAAACTTCAAAAATTTCTGCAGGACGAATTAACTGAAATTCAATCTAAAATAAAGGGAGACTCAAATAAGGTTGACAAGATCCTGAAAACGCAGCATGAGAGGTTGCAGGGAGAAGTAGATTTTGTGCAAAAATGTGCTGTTTTACTTAAAAAAGAGCCTATCGAAACAGATTATGAATTAAATCTAAAAAAATGGAAAGCAGATGAAAAAATTCCTTTTGGTGATCTAAAAAACGGATTTGACCCAATGCTACATAGATTAGTGTTCCTACCGTTGGCCATCCAAAATATGGAATTGATTTTTGAAATACTTTATCGTCTAGAAAACAAAAATCCAGTCGTCGGTTTTCATCAGTCAAAAATGTTTGATGTTCTTGCTCAAATTCAACTAGTAATTGCTTCTGCAGGAAATGAAGAGGAGCCGAAAAAAAATGGTTATGATCAACTTTCACACGCATTGAAGGCTATCAGTGGTGCAGTAAATCTGGTGGGTGATATTCCTGAAAAAGCAATTGAAAAAGCAACGGTTCACCGTTATGGCCAAATGTGTTACACAATCTATCGAACTTATATAAGCCATAATATCCCCGTCCCAAATGATCATTTGCAGAGGATGGAAAAAGCTATTCAAATCCTTGAACCAATTGCCTCTGATCCTAATATTGCAAAAATTCAGTCCAAACTTTTGTATGCTTTAGATGAGAAAAAATAAAGCATGTAGTGCTTTAAGTAATAACGAATACACCAATTAAACTATTTGCTTACAGATTTGAGGGAAGCTATACAAGACGAAGAAACCTTTCGAGAATGGGAGACAGAAGACATGATTGACAAGTAAGGCACAAGTCAAACATTCGTAATAACAGACACTACAGAGTACATCAAATTGAGCATTAACATATTCGACTGATGTACATGCCTCTCAATTTATACTGCTTCCAGAACCCGTACTAGTTAAAACTAAAAAAATACTTTATTTAAGGAAGATACATTTTCCTAAATCCATCAAGTATTTTTCACGCCAAGGATTTCTGCTACATCACTCTTTGCCCCCTGACAGATCTGCTCAACTGGGAGATCGTTAGGGTCATCTCCAAATGGGTCCTCAATTTCAATACCGATTTCTTCGATTCCTACAAATGCATATACAGCGAAGAACATTCCAACAAGAGTCAAATAGTCAAATTGAGGTATTAGAACCAAGGGTAGTGTTCCCAAATAAATCATCATGAATACTTTTAGCTGGTTCACGTATGCAAATGGAAGCGGGGTGAATCGAATTCTGTCAAGTGCTCGAAGCACACCCTGCAATTCATCAAGACTGGAGTTAAAACTTCCAAATTCAGGTGGATGCATCCATTTTTGATCAATACAGGAGCGAAGTCTTTTCCCAAGAATGCTTAAGATTCCATTGATTGGATTAGAGAAGTTTTCTATCTCTTCTCTGTTAGTTTTTGATAATCCTTTGATTTCTTTATTGGTGATACCATCTCGGAGGTGTTCCTTAACACACAAAACATAGGCTCCAATGAGACTGGATATTTCAGTCCTGAAGTCCTGTTCTGAATCTGGAATGACAGCATTAGATTTGACTGCCAAATTTCTGGCTGTAATTCCTAAAGCTCCCAATTGTTTTCTGCCTTCCCAGTATCGGTCATAAGAAGAATTGGTACGCATGACCAGAAGAAAGACCAATGCAAAACCAAGAAAACTATGGAGTTGGCTTCCCATCTCATATTTTAAATCAAAATATTTAAAACAAAATAATAGCAACCCTGTCCAGATCAAAATCCAAAACAAATAACTCAATACAGAAGGTAGGATTGTTCCTCTATAAGACAAAATAACCTTTAATCGGTTACTGGCATCATAACTAATCATATTTTGTACCTTGATAAAATTTGGTTTAAATTTGTAACGGCTCTACTTTATAGGGTCTATTAATAGACACTTCAATTGATTACCGAAACATGAAAAATCAGCATATATTGCAAAGCAATTCCTATGCATTTTAATGGTTTTTGAGAATGGAAGCAGTGCTTAAAAGATTATGACAGTGAGATTGGTGGATGCGTTTGGTATGATGAACACCTTTATAGAGATGGTGCTATGAGTCAGAATGATATTGGTAACCTAGTAGAGTGGTGGATTGATAAATGCTTTGATACAACGATGAAGGCGAAAAGCCTAAATGGTTAGATGTATGTATTGTTCTACGAGAGCTGAGAGCTAAAAGAACGGTCTTTCCGCTAGTATTTTCAAACAATCTTCAGACTATATTTATTAATTCAAGGCACTTTTCTGCAGTGACTTGAGGTGATTTAGTTGGAGATAGGAGTACTTTAAACTGAGGAGATATTATGATGAAGCCATTTAAAATTTACCCACCCGAGAGCTTTCGGACACTGCCTTGGCGAAATGGTTTAGGTTCAACCGTTGAATTGTTGGTGGAAAAATCAACACAGCACGAAGAGTTTTCTTGGCGCTTAAGCATTGCATCTGTTCCTACTGGTGGCCCTTTTTCTGATTTCAGTGGCTATGATCGTACGTTGTTATTACTCGAAGGGGCGGGCCTTACGCTTAATAATCCTAACGGTCCCAGCATCACCCTTAAGTCATCGCTTGACTGCGCTCATTTTAAAGGTGAGGATTTGATTGATGCCAGTTTGCATGATGGCCCCATTAAAGACTTTAATGTTATGACTTTACGTTCGATTTGCACGTCCAGTGTCACTGCTATTACCGAAACAAGCGAACCTTCGCTTCAAATAAACGCCGACAAATTGCTGGTATACAGTATCAAGCCAATCAAAATTAAAATCGGCTTAGAGGGCAATATTGATCTTGCAGCCAATCATTTATTGCAATTTGAGCATTCTATTAACGGCAAGATGACATTAGGCAATACGCAGGCAATTGTTGTTCAAATTAACTACAATAATCAGTCTGATTAACATCTACTGTACGGTGTTGCATGCAGTTTTATTAGGTTTGAAATTATTTTTTTTCGACCAATAAATCTTATTACACTTCCTCTTCTATTGTGTAGACTCCCTTCTGTCAATTCAACTTGTTTTTCTTCAAGTTAGATAATTTTGAAATAGGAAAAATCCTTTTGAATAAACTCTTTTGAAAACAATATTTTACTATTTTGACGATTATTCTGATGTAAAATATAGAACTTATATTAGGTGGGGGATATTAATATTAAATGCTGTACCATTTGATTTACACTGACATTGATTGAAAATATGCATTATTCTGCTTAGGGGTTATTGGCATTCATTTATTCAATTCAGGGCCTAATATGCTGCTCCTACTTCTTAAAGTACCTACTAATAAATCTGCACCATTTTCTCTAATAAAATAGGGCTGAGCAGACAGCCCCCTTCCCCGGTGAAAACATTGGACCCGCCCATTGAGCCAGAAAGTAGTTAGTCGCATTTCTGCATTAAGTTGAGGAACTCAACAGTGTTGCTTAGAGTTTCAATCAGGTAAACCAAACCCTGTCTTCGGGCCTAGAATAGTAGGAGGTTTCGGTAATTGTTTTTCATCTAGTGGCCACGCTACAGGGAGTCCAGGACCTGCAATAAGATCCCCCTTTTTGATCCCATCTCTATCAAGATAAACTGAAAAATCATCTCTGGTCCTACGACAACCATCTGCCATGTAAACGGTTGTGAAAACCCGGCGTGTTTTATTTGTTATATTGGCGTCAGCAGTATGAATGGTTAACGCGTGGTGGAAAATGACTGAGCCTTTTGGCGCTTCTATCCAGACCAATGGTCTACTCGATACTTGAGTGTCCTTTAGTATGTCATATGGTTCTGCTTCTTTTAAGTGACCTATGTCTACGAAACGGCGGATTCCAAGTTTATGAGATCCTTGGACGTAACCCATTGCACCACCGCCTATTTTACAACCATCAAAAGGGATCCATGCGGAGACCAGTCTTGGTTTATCGACTGGCCAAAAAGGATAGTCCATGTGAGCGTCAGTTTTGCGACCTCCTGCCTCCTTATAGAGTGCTTGATCCTGCCAAAGTCTCACACAATCTGTTTCAAGTAAGTCCGCTGCGGTAGCACAGAGTTTTTGATGAAACGTGAGCGACCTTAACGTGACATTATCTTCCCAAAGTCCCATACATTGCAGAAATGTCTGCTCGTAGAGGTTCTTCTCACCATGACTTCTATTATCATCTACAGTTCGATATTTCACAGCCTTGTCAACTTCTGAACCGAATCGATCAAGCTCTTGGTGAGAGAAAAAATCTTCCACTAATAAAAACCCATCTATCTTAAAGTTATCCACCATCTCCTGCGTTAATTTACCCATTGTAATTTTCGTTGTTTTGGTTTGCATAATTAATTTTAACTTTTGGCTATGCGCTCTAAAAAAGGAAGAATTAATTGAAAAAATCAACATATATTAAAAACTATCCCATATCTTGCATCCACAGACAACCAAATTATTGTACATATGATCAGTTAGCGTCAGCGGTTTCCGAAAGGTTGCCATGGGTGTGGAGTTATCCAGTCAGAAACTTTCCAATTTAAATCCACAAGACTTGTAAATTCACCATAGAAAAAATAATATAATTGTTGACAAATGCTGAAATAGGAATACTGTAAATTATCCAAGTAATTGAAACAACATACTCTTTATCATATTCAGTAACTCTTGAATTTGTATTCAGAATGTCTGATTTTATAATATGTAGATGTGACTCTTAAAACTTATTTTCTCTCATTACTGGTTAATGAAAAAAACAAATAAAGTTTTATACATAATTCTCATTTCGCTTTTTAGTCTTACTGTCATCTCCTGCAAAGGAGATGAACCATTCTATAGTGATCCATTTGCTGATAAAACAGCACCAGTTATTGCAGAAGTCATAATAGTAACAACTCCAAGTAACGACAATACTCCAAGTTATACTTTTTCATCTGATGAGGCAGTTACTATAGCCTATGGAGGTTCCTGTTCTTCAAGCACCACATCTGCGATCGATGGAGATAACACCATCACTTTAGATTCTTTAAGTGAGGGGACTTATTCGGATTGTACAATTACAGTTACAGATGAGGCAGCTAATGTCAGCACTGTTCTAAATGTTAGTTCCTTTACCATAGATAACAAAGCGCCTTCAGTGAACTCGTTCACTCTCTCCGACACGGCACTCAAGGTCGGTGATAACGCTACTGTAACTTTGGTTTTCTCAGAGACGGTTTACTCCTTTTCTAGTTCTGCCGACATCACGGTCCCCAATGGAACTCTCGCAACGATGACCAGTTCTGACAACATCACCTGGACTAGAACCTTCACACCAACGGCCAATACCGAAGATGTTAGCAACACTCTTTCCCTGGCTACGAGTTACACCGACACCGCTGGTAATGAGGGATCTGTTGCAACAACTGCAAACTATGAGGTCGACACCTTGGTTCCTTCTGTGAGCTCCTTCACTCTCTCCGACACAGCACTTAAGGTCGGTGAAAATGCTACGGTAAGTTTGGTTTTCTCAGAGGCGGTTGCATCCTTTTCTAGTTCTGCCGACATCACGGTTGCCAATGGAACTCTCGCAACGATGACCAGTACTGACAACATCACCTGGACTGGAACCTTAACGCCTCCGGTCAATACCGAAGATGCGAGCAATACGCTCTCGCTGGCGACTAGTTACACCGACACCATTGGGAATCCTGGACCTGCTGCAACAACTGCAAACTATGAGGTCGACACCTTGGCACCAACGGTGAAATCCTTCACACTCTCCGACACAGCACTCAAGGCCGGTGATAACGCTACGGTAAAGTTGGTTTTCTCAGAGGCGGTTGTCTCCTTTTCTAGTTCTGCTGACATCACGGTTGCCAATGGAACTCTCACAACGATGACCAGTTCGGACAACATCACCTGGAGCAGAATCTTCACACCAACGGTCGATACGGAAGATGCGAGCAATACTCTCTCTCTGGCGACGAGTTACACCGACACCGCTGGGAATGCAGGACCTACAGCAACAACTTTAAACTATGAGGTCGACACCTTGGCGCCTTCGGTGAACTCCTTCACACTCTCCGACACGGCACTCAAGGCCGGTGATAACGCTACTGTAACTTTGGTTTTCTCAGAGACGGTTGCATCCTTTTCCAGTTCTGCCGACATCACGGTTGACAATGGAACTCTCGCAACGATGACCAGCACTGACAACATCACCTGGACTGGAACGTTCACGCCGACCACCAATACGGAAGATGCTAACAACACGCTTTCGCTGGCCACTAGTTATAGTGATCCTGCCAGTAATGATGGCCTTGCGGCGACAACTGCGAATTATGAGGTTGAGACCCTGGCGCCAACAGTAAGTAGCATAGTGATCAGCAGTGCAACGGGTATTCAGAACAACTTTTTGAATGCCGGGGACAATGTCTCAGTGACAGCTAACTTCAGTGAATCCGTCATCGTTGACAACGCAAGCGGTACACCGACGCTCACCATTGTTGTGGGTAGCACTGACAGGACGTTGACATATACGTCAGGCGACAATAGCACAGCGCTGGTGTTCAAATACAAGATCCAGGCTGGAGATAATGACTCCGATGGCATCAGCATCGGGGCTAACGTCCTTACCTTGAATAGTGGCACGATTAGGGATGCGGCCGGTAACAATGCTACTCTCACTCATAGCGCGCTGTCGGACAACAACAGCTACAAGGTGGACACTACGGCACCGACGGTAGACTCCTTTACTCTCACAGACACGGAACTCAAGGCCGGTGAAAGCGCGACGGTAACGCTTGTTTTCTCAGATGCGGTTATTTCCTTTTCCAGTGCTGCCGACATCACAGTTGCCAATGGAACTCTCGCAACGATGACCAGCTCGGACAACATCACCTGGAGCGCAACCTTCACGCCGACCACCAATACGGAAGATGCGAGCAACACGCTTGCGCTCGCCACTAGTTATAGTGATCCTACCGGTAATGCAGGCCCTGCGTCAACAACTGCGAATTATGAGGTTGATACCCTAGCGCCAACGGTGAACTCCTTCACTCTCTCTGACACGGCACTTAAGGCCGATGATAACGCTACTGTAACTTTGGTTTTCTCAGAGGCGGTTGCATCCTTTTCTAGTTCCGCCGACATCACGGTTGCCAGTGGAACTCTCGCAACAATGACCAGCACTGACAACATTACTTGGACTGGAACATTCACACCAACGGCCGATATAGAAGATGCGATCAACACGCTTTCGCTGGCGACGAGTTACACCGACACCGCCGGTAATGTCGGACCTGCGGCATCAACTGTGAATTATGAGGTTGAAACCCTTGTGCCAACCGTGAGCAGCATAGTGATTAGTAGTGCAACGGGTATTCAGAACAACGTGCTGAATGCTGGAGACGTGGTATCGGTGACATCCACTTTCAGTGAAAGTGTGCCTGTAACGGGAACACCGCAACTGCCCCTGGTTATTGGGGGGAACAATCGGACGGCGACATATACGTCAGGCAGCGGAAGCACAATGCTGGTGTTCAAATATACGATCCAGGCGGAAGAGACAGACACAGATGGCATCAGCATCGGGGCTAATACCATTGCCCTGAATAGTGGCACAATCAAGGATGCGGCCGGAAACAATGCCACTCTCACACATAACGCAGTGTCGGCAAATTCGAGCTACAAGGTGGACACCACGGCGCCAACAGTGAGTAGCGTGGCAATGACCAGTGCAACGGGTATTCAGAACAACTATCTGAATGCTGGAGACGTGGCATCAGTAACAGCCACTTTCAGTGAAAATGTGCCTGTGACAGGTACACCGCAACTGACTCTGGTTGTGGGCAGCACTGACCGGACAGCGACATATCATTCAGGTAGTGGAGGCACAACGCTGGTTTTTAAATACACTATCCAGGCTGTAGAGACTGACGACGATGGCATCAGCATCGGGGCTAATATCCTTGTCTTGAATAGTGGCACGATCCAGGATCCAGCCGGTAACAATGCTACCCTCACACACAGCGCGGTGTCGGCCAATTCTAGCTACAAGGTGGACACCACGGTGCCAACACTTGCAGAGACAACATCGGTTCCCTCTTTGACAAACGACAACTCCACTCAGTACATCTTTAGTTCCAGCGAAGGTGGAACAATCAGCATCGGAGGAAGCTGTAGTAGCGATAACAGCACTGCGGTTGCTGACAACATGACGGTATCCTTTGCAGATTTGGAGGATGGTACCTACAGCAATTGCTCCATCACAGTTGCTGACAGTGCAGGTAACACACAAACCATAACGGTCAATTCCTTTACTATTGACACCAGCGCTCCGACCCTCTCGCAGGTTACAGCGGTTACATCCCCAACCAATGACAATACCTCAAGTTACACCTTCAGTTCCACCGAAGCAGGATCTATCACCTATGGAGGTAGTTGCAGCAGCTCTACTACTGCATCAACAACTGACAACAACACGATCAACTTCAATGCCCTGGCGGATGAAACTTACAGCAACTGTAAAATTTCAGTGACTGACAATGCAAGTAACACAAGTAACAACTTGTCGGTGAATACCTTCACCATTGATACCGTAAAACCAGTCCTTGAACAGGTAACGGCTGTAACGACACCAACTAAAGACCCGACACCAGGTTATGCTTTCTCATCGGATGAGGCGGGGACTATATCCTACGGAGGCTCTTCTTGCTCTCCGGGTGGAACGTCAGCAATCAACGGAACCAACTCCATCTCATTTGGTACCTTGAGTGAGGCATCTTACAGTTGCACCATCACTGTTACAGATTCGGCTGAAAATGCCAGCAGTGAATTGAGTGTAAATACATTTGTGATAGATACAACCGCACCCACTGTTTCCTCTATTTCCTCTTCCACTTCAGATGGAGTATACAAGTCAAATGACAACATCACGGTCACAGTGTCCTTCAATGAAAATGTGATTGTCGACAATTCTAGCGGGAACCCACGCATCCAACTGGAAACCGGAACCAATGACCGTTATGCCAGCTACATCAGTGGAAACTCGACCAACATCCTGTCATTCCTTTACACAGTTCAGTCAGGAGACAATTCCAGTGACCTGGATTACAAGTCTACCGATTCCCTATCTGCAAACAGCGGAACTATTAGGGACGATGCCACCAATGATACTACTTTAACTTTATTTTCTCCAAATCAATCTGGTTCTCTTAGTGCCAATAAGGCTATTGTTATTGATGGTATTGCACCAGCAGTTTCATCTATCTCTCCAACCAATAACCAAAGTGGTGTTTCCATTACTGATAACATCTCGGTGACTTTCTCTGAATCAATGGATAGCTCTTCTGTCACTACTAACTCATCCAACACTTCCTGTTCAGGTTCATTTCAGTTGTCCTCTGACAATTTCATTAGTTGTCTTCAGATGTCCTCTTCTCCCTCCAGTTCTAATTCAGAAAAAACGTTTACAGTAGATCCTTCTGACAATCTTTCATATTCAACAACTTATTTGACAAGGGTAACTACTGGAGCCAAAGACAGTAATGGTAACACTTTGAGTAGCCAATATGAATCTACTAATGGTTTCAAAACTTCTGTAACATTTGTTATAGTTGGTGATTCAGGACTTATCCTCTCCTCATCAGATAATGGAGCTACCTGGGATAATATGACTTCTGGGGTATCGACAAATCTTGCATCAGTAGCATATGGGGGAGGAACCTTCGTTGTAGGAGGGAACTCAGGAGTTATTCTAACTTCTACTAATGCAAGTACATGGATCTCAGAAACATCTGGTGGAAACTCTTGGAGCGCCGTGAGCGATGGTGTTTCAGATAATTTAAGTGGAACTGCTTATGGAAATGATCTGCATGTTATTAGTGGTGTTTCCGGTACTATTTTAACTTCATCAGATAATGGAAGTTCATGGACATCACAGACTTCAGGTACTTCAGAAATTATTTGGGATGTTACCTACGATAATAATATCTTCGTATCAGTAAGCGACAATGGCTTAATTTATACTTCCGGAGATGGAACAACATGGACTCCAAGGACTTCTGGCACGTCAAGTCCTTTAAGAGGGGTCACCTACGGTAATAGTACTTTCGTTGCAGTAGGGAACGCAGGAAAAATATATACTTCACCTGATGGAACCACTTGGACTTCAAGAACTTCCGGTACATCAAATGCTTTTCAACAAGTAGTATACGGAAACAGTACTTTCGTTGCAGTAGGTAGCTCAGGAACAATTTATACTTCCGGAGATGGAACAACATGGACTTCAAGGACTTCTGGTTCATCAAATGCTCTTCAACAAGTAGCATACGGAAACAATACTTTCGTCGTTATAAGTAATAATGGTGAGATATTTACTTCAGCAGATGGAACTACTTGGACTTTAGAATGGACTTCCGGGACAACGTCTTTAAATGGAATCACATTCACAGAATAACAATGCTGATGGAATAAGACATTAACGTCCCAAAACTGATCCCATCCATCCCTCTAAGTAATACCCTACTTAATTCTTCAAAGTCAGACAGCCTCCACAACCTAGCCAACATTTTCTATACAGTAATCATTAGTGAGAATTTTGGTATCTATTTAGGTCCTATCAGCTCACACTGACCTCAAGCGCACCCTTGGGCTATGTCAGGAACGTACTGACCAGAGCATCAGTCAGGTTACAGATGAGGTCATATATGCAGGGCTGGTTGAGATGCAGGAGATGGATGAACTTGAGGAGTGAGACTCAGTATATGGGACCCCGGGGAAAGCACACTGGCACCTCCCATTGATACATAAAGTAGCTCTGCCTAGATGGTTCCTCAGATGACTTAACCAGTCAGCCCTCCTCCACATCCTTACCGGCCACATATAATATTACTTGGATGATTATTATTCTCAAAATGTGATTATTACACTTCATTGCGGGGAAAACATAATCAACAAAACCAGCTCTTCATTGATTTTTTAGGCAGACAGCGTTCAATTGAAACGCACACAAGGCTAATGCCACAAGGACCAATTATTAGGTTGACTTAGTTTTCAATGAGAATAGACTTCCAAAGCTACATCTAATTATTTTCAAACTTAACTAACTTCTAAAATAAGGATGTTAAATGTCAGCATGAGTACTCAACCTTACATCGGATTCCGTCAGCTCTTTGATCAGGAAACATGGACCTTCACTTACCTACTCTGGGATTTGGACACTAATGAAGGGGTTATTATTGATCCGGTGAGGGAGCAGTTTGAACGGGATCTTTGTCTTGTTGGAGAGCTTGGTGTGCGTATGTTATACGCGATGGACACGCATGTCCATGCCGATCATGTAACGTCTCTGGGAATGCTACGCGAAGAGATGAAACTGCAAACCGCGGTTGGCGAGCCTTCCGGAGTTCCATGCGCGGACATCATGCTGACTGACGGTTACACATTGGACTTTGGGAGGCATACAATTACTGCGCTGGCCACTCCCGGTCACACAGACGCCTGCACAAGCTTTAAGGTTGAGAACATGGTGTTCACGGGCGATGCTCTTTTCATCCGAGGCTGCGGACGCACAGATTTCCAGGAGGGAGATCCTGAAATGCTTTATCGGAGTATCACGCAAAAGCTCTACGCTCTTCCGGATGAAACTCTGGTTTATCCCGGTCACGACTATAATGGTAAGTCTGTTTCCACTATTGGTGAGGAGAAGCAGTACAATCCACGCATTCCAGACACACAAACCGAAGCAGATTTTGCGGAATTGATGAACTCACTGAAACTGCCTAGGCCCAAACACATTGATGAGGCTGTTCCTGCAAACATGGGCTGCGGTATTTCAGTGGATCACGGACACCTGACTGAGGAAGTATTTGGAGTACGTGATTTACAGAAAATCCTGACGGCTCTGTCCGAGGACGAGGTGGTTATCGACTGCCGCACTTCGGATGAATACGAGGCAGGGCATATTCCGGGCGCGATCAACCTGCCGATGGGAAAGGAGCTGCATCAACTGGGTGAATTGCGGAATTACCGAAAAATATACCTCTACTGTTATTCAGGACGGAGGTCCCAAACAGTGTTCTCCACTTTAACCAGCAAAGGGCTGGACAACATGGTCTGCCTGGGTAGCTCAGGTATGGCTGAGTGGAAAAAACTAGGTTATTTTGTAGAGAAATGAACAAAAACAGTCAACCAAAACAGGTAGAATAAAATGACAGAATTTGAAGTAGCCATGCCGCTTGCGGGAGGTATACTGATTGGGATAGCTGCAGCCATGACACTGCTGTTCAGTGGGAAGATAGCGGGAATTTCAGGGATTTTCGGTGGGATCCTCTTTCAGCAGGGAACTGAGCGGACATGGCAGACAGTCTTTGTTGCCGGTCTGATTGCCGGGGGAGTTCTGCTCTACAGTATAAACACGGAATATTTTGAAGACTCATCCGGACGAGGTCTTGTGGCAGTGTCAATTGCCGGACTGCTGGTTGGTATCGGCACACGTGTTGGAGGGGGATGTACCAGCGGGCACGGAGTGTGTGGCATCGGCAGGCTTTCGGCACGTTCACTTGCGGCTACGGTTACGTTTGTGGTGGCAGGAATGGCCATGGTGGCCATTTTTCAAAATATTTATAACTGAGAACTAAGATGGTTAAATCGAAGATAGCAGCATTTATTTGCGGAATTCTTTTCTCCATTGGTCTTGGTATCAGTGGAATGACACAGCCTCAGAAGGTCATTGGCTTCCTTGATGTCTTGGGTGAATGGGATCCTAGTCTGGTTTTCGTGATGGGCGGTGCTGTGATCAGCTATTTACTTCTCCAATTATTGATTCAGCGACGCTTTTCTAAACCGATGCTGGGGGAAAGGTTTCAAATTCCCTCCCGTAAGGATCTTGACCGTTCACTTATCTTTGGATCGTTGCTGTTCGGTATGGGCTGGGGGCTAGGTGGATACTGTCCGGGACCTGCGATCACCTCTCTAGGGAGTGGGAGCGTGAATGCCGTGCTATTCGTTGTGGCAATGGCTATGGGCATGTTACTGGCTGACCGAGTGATTTCTCCCATTCTTACTCATAAAGTGCTCAAAAGCTAGGCTGTCATAGATATTGAGAGTAAAATTGGAGATGGATTTAAATTACCTTTCAAAAGTGATACTTAATCTTAATGATGATACAACTTTGATTTTACCATTTGCAAACAATCTTCAGTCTACATTTATTAATTCAAGGCTCTATTCGGACGATTATTCTGGAGTAATATATAGGGTTTATATTAGGTGGGGGATGTTAATGCGAAAAGCTGTACCATTTGATGTTTACCGATATCGATTGAAAATATGCATTATTATGCTTAGGGGTTATTATTATTCATTTAGTCAATTCATGATCTGGGGAAGGAAGGATTGACGTAGTGAAACCGAGCAAAAGGTATCTCGTTAGCGGTCAATCCCCATATTGGAAAAGGTGAGACGTTTAGTACTCGCCGGGTTCTTATGCCCAACGTGTCTCCCAATCTTTAGAAGACCCTCGCCCGCCATAGCCAAATCAATACAGCAAGTGTGCCTCAGATCATGGAAACGAAAGTTTGTGATCCCTGCAAGTTTTAATGCTGTATACCACTCCATTTTTGGATTAAGTGGGAAGACTCGGTCAGCATGACCAGAATCCATCTGATTATTCTATCATTAGGAGCAAACCCTTTAGCTAGAATATTAAATTAAATTATTAATTGAAGACGCAGTGTCTAGGATTGTTTTTTCAAATGGAATAGGCTCCCAGTTAAAGATCTTTTTTGTTTCACTGTTATCAGCGCCGATACTTTTTCCAATCAAAGGCAACATGCCTTTCACTTCTTTATCAAATAAACTCATAATTTTTATCATGAAGACTGGCCCTTTTTTTGTGCTAACTTTATCATATCCATTATCCTTGAGGATTTTAGCAACTTCCATAAATGAACATGCACTAGAGGTTGTTGGTAGCACACGCTTACCTTTAGCTTTTTCTTCAGTCACCGTGCCAAGCGGGCGCATAACAACGCGGTTGAAAATTTGGTGATCTTTTGTCCCTTGGTGCTAGCCGTGGTCTTTTTGGGAAAGCAGAACGAAATC
>Ga0233426_10001674_pt1 | contig 19721 bp, 22 predicted proteins | sample SI_118_April2016_6_FD_179875 | JGI IMG/M metagenome (GOLD analysis project Ga0233426, IMG submission 179875) | Seawater microbial communities from Saanich Inlet, British Columbia, Canada - SI_118_April2016_10_MG | ecosystem: Environmental > Aquatic > Marine > Inlet | place: Canada: British...
GAGAAAGAAAAATTGTGTTCTTTTTTCACGAGCCAAACTCTTGGGAACATAGTTTTTTCTCCATGTTTTTCAGCTGCTGTTTTTTGAGAATGTAGCACTTCTCATTTTTCTATTAATTCAGATTCGTATTCAGCTGCAATTTTAGAAATAATTGGTCCACCAGGATATCCAAGTCCCATCATTTTAGCAACTTTATCAAATGCTTCTCACCCAGCATCATCTCAAGAACTTCATAGTTTCTCTAATTCCCACATTGAGTTCATAGCATAAATATCATTATGACCTCAAGAGACAGTTAAACATATGAGTGGAAATTTCACATCAGATTCTTTTCTTTCTATATAATTAGCAAATATATGTGCTTCGATATGATTTATTGGAAGTATAGGGATATTTTTCAAAGTTGATAACATAGAAGCAACTGTTGTACCTGTAAGTAGTGAAGGAAGCAATCCAGGATTGGTAGTAACTCAAATATAATCTATATCATCGAGTGTAGTTTCAGCATCATCCAAAGTTTTTTGCAACACATCAAAAATAACATTCGCATGTTCACGAGCAGCTACCTCTGGTACAACTCAACCAGTTAAATTATGTATTTTTATTTGTGAATCCGTATTCATTGCAATGAGTTTATCATCCTCAAAAATAGCAATACTTGTATCATCACAACTCGTCTCAAACGCTAGAATTTTCATAAATTTCACATTATTTTTAATTTTCCATATTCTATCTAAAAAATACTTTTTTTCAATCCAAACAAAAAAAGCAGACTATGCCTGCTTTTTTATATATTTTAAATTATATTATTCATATAATTTTGTAACATTTAAGCTACGATGTGGTTTTTTCTTCCTACGCTTTGATTTATACATAGTTGGGTCTGAATTTCCAGAAGATATGCTTCTAAATACTCCAAAAATAACTAAAAATATAGCTATTGTACCCCAGTTATTTTGAAAAAAAATACCAATATAACTTTCAATTAAGTAATAATAGATTTCTATTACCATTCCTTTGAAATATTCCATTTTATAATAACTCCTCTAATTATTTGTGTTGATTCAACACTGCAAATACTATATAGATATATCAATATTGTCAATAGTATGATTATATGAACTAATTATATAAAAATTGAATTAATATTAAATTATAAAAAAAAATATCTATTACATAAGTAATAGATATTTTTTTATTTTCTTCTATAGAAATAACATAATTCTCCACCATTATAGAGTTTTCTTTTTTTATAATCAGCTAGATTAATAAAATCATCAAATTCAGCATATCCAGTAATCGGCCCACCTTTTAAGTCTGGATTCGTTCTAAATATTCTATCTATATTTTTATATAAACTTCCAATATTATCCTCTTTTAATCTGATATCATATGGAGGATTTGTGACCATCATTCCTGATAATCCAGTTTCTAATGCTAACTCTTTGAAATCTTTTACTTCAAATTTTATTATACCTTCTTGTCCTGCTCTTTTTGCATTTGCTTTTGCAATTTCAATCATTTCAGGATCAATATCTGTTGCTTTGATATCGTATTCTCCATCAAATATTTTACTTTTAGCAAAACTTCTTTCTTTTTCTGTAATATCAGAATTGACTAACCCATGTTCTTCAAAAGAAAAACTTCTTTCCAAACCTGGTGCAATATTTTTGGCAATCATCAGCGCTTCTATAGCAAATGTACCACTCCCACAAAATGGATCATAAAAAGTATCTCTAAATCTCCAGTTTGATAATAGTATACATGCAGCAGCTAATGATTCTTTAATTGGAGCTTCTCATGCTTCTAATCTATACCCTCTCATATGTAGAGCTTTCCCTGTTGTATCTAATAAAACTCTGAGTTTATTATCTATTAATAAAATCAAAATACTCATTTTTTCTAGATCATTATTTTCAAGTATTGTTTTATTTGTTCCACCTGCTAATGATTTTGTAATTGCTTTTTTACATACACCTTGAATCGTTGGTACCGCTCATAGTTCACTTCTCAGAGAAGTAGCTTTTACCATAATTGGGAAATCTTTTTTGAAATATTGTTTCCAGTTAATAGCATTTACTGTATCAAATAAAGCATCGAAGTTATCAACATTTTCTTCTTCAGCTAATAACATATACATTTTATTCCCAACTCTAGACCATAGATTCATTTTTGGAATCATCTCAGGTCCTCCAGAAAAGGTCACCAGTCTATCTACTACTTCTTCTATTTTTCATCATTGTCTTTCAATTTCTTTTTTCGCAAGAGATTCAACCCCCATAATCGTTTATAATACGTATTTTTGCATATGTCTTTTTTATTAATAATTTGCTGAATTATAGCTATTTTTGAAAAAAAAGCGAAAAGAAAAAAGCAATATTCTATTGATTTATTCCTAGTGATATACTTAAAACTAATACTATTATATTAAGTTTATATTCTAATGTATTGAAAGAAAAACTTGCATTTAATTAATAAAACATATATAATACCAGTACATATTCAGTTTCTAAGAGATACCGCTCAAAAAGAGAATAAAAAAAGAAGAGATTAATTACCTTTTCTTTTTTTTGTGCTTCATGTACTCGGGTTACATTAACACTTATATTACACTATTATCATCTCAAAGAGTTTTACTAGGAATACTTTTATAGACATTTGCCCTATAAATTTCCCAACTCTTTTTAGTAGTTGTTTTCTTTTTTCGCTTTTCATATTCAGCTTTTTAAGAAATACCGCTCCTAACTTACTATATTAATACCACCACAAGCCCGAGAAGGTAAGAGGAATTAATTACTTTCCCGATACTAACACCTCAATTAAGAGGAAATAATCTAAAGTAGTGCTTGTCCTACTAGAGATTTATACTTTATGCGATTTAAAGAAAGTTGCAAAATAATTTTAATTACTATGTTAATAACTTTTTTATGAATATTTATATATTACTTATATGTAATAATATTTATATATAAGTAATTAAGGATTTGCAGTCTTTTTTTTTGTAAAAAAAAATAGTATATAACTATACTACTTCTTTAAATTCTAAAATTCTATTCGAAAAAATGTGTTTACTTCATATATATCAACATAAGCCACTACTTTTCAAATAAAATAAAAATTATATATTTACAGGATGAGTTTAATACAATAAAAAAGGATGGCTAAAACTATTTGACTTACTAAGTAATAAGCAAGAATGCTTTATAAATTATTTCTTTTTACACATAAAGTATACTCTTTCACTTTGTGCTGTGACTTCTCAGTAGTGGAAGTCAGTTTTTTCTGCTACTTTGAAACCTTGAAGTTTGAGTTCTTTTTCAATTTTTGATATTGAAAATGAATTTTCTTGAACAATTTCTGTAGTTAAATCAAATCTTCCATCCTCTGCTTTTTCGTATATTTTTACTAACCATTCAAACATTCCTGGTTTCTTAAACATTTCCATACAGACATTATTTTCTCAAAATGTATAAAATTGAGCAAATTCTTTTGTAATATTTTCAAATTCAAAGAGAGTTACTATATCAAAAACTAATAATCCATCTTTTTCTAAATGATTACTCGCTTGAGTGAAGAATTTTTGCCAATCTTCCCATTTTAATAGATGACAAATAGAATTGTAATTACATAAAATAACATCATATTTTTTTCATAAATCAAAATCAGTCATATCTCACAAGATAATCTCTGATCATTTTTTCATATTAACTTTAGCTTTGTCTAACATGTTTTGACTAATATCAAGTCATGTTACATTGTATCATTCTTTTTGAAGCTGAGCTGCTACTGTTCATGTACCACAAGCAACTTCTAGTATATTTTTTGAACCTGGTTTATGTTCTTCTATTACATCTTTGATAAGGAATTCTACCTCATCTTCTATTGGACTATTAATTCCTCTCACTATTTCATCATAGTATTCTAAAAATTTATCGTAACTTTTCATTTTTTTATAATATTTATTATTTTTTACATTCATCACATAATCCATTTAATAAAAATGAATGATTTTGAATAGATATATTTTCTTGTTTTTCTATTTTTTTTAATTCTTCTGTGAAAAAACATCAGATATTTATTTTTTTATCACAATTATTACAAATAAAATGATGATGATGATGGTTTTGTAGTGAATAACGTTTCTCACCTGATTTATCAAAATCTTCGATTATTTCTCATGATTGTGTGAGTTTATCTAAATTTCTATACACTGTAGTTTTATCCATTGAGTTAGAAACTTTATCAAAAATCTGACTTGCAGTACTTCCACAATGATATTTGGTAATAATATCTAATATTTTATCTTTGTTTTTCATAAATATTACTTTTTAAGTTTTTCTAAAAATTGAACTAAATCTTTTTTTAATTTTGCTATTAATTCCATTTTTTTATTTCTTCCATAATGAAAAAATTCTATTTTCCATGCATGAAGTGCTTGTCTTTGAAGACCATATACTCTTGAAAAATAAGCATTCATTTGTTTGTCTCCATAAGATTTATCACATATGATTGGATTTCAAATTGCAGCCATATGAACTCTGATTTGATGCATTCTCCCTGTCTCAATTTGTACTTCTACTTCTGATAATATTATATCTCATTGTGGTCATTTTACTTTATGTTCTGCTATTTTTTTATAGTGAGAAATTGCAGTTTGTCCTGATTCTGAAACTTGTACTTTTGCTTCATTTTTAGCATTTTCAATTCTGAGTAATTTTTTAGTTATTGTTCCAGATTCTCTCGAAAGTTTTCATAATACTATTGCGTAATATGTTTTTTTCACTTTTTCATGTGATTTGAAATCATTTACTAATCTTGATAGTATATCTTTCTTTTTTGCTATCATGAGAATACCAGAAGTGTCTCTATCTATTCTATGAATAAGTGATGGTTTAAATGTAAGTGAATTGAGTTTATCTCATAAATAATCTTGCACTTGAGCAATAATATTTGTTTCTTTTGTTTTATGATCACCTGGATGAACATTTATTCCTGTTGATTTATTGATAATAAATAACTCTCCATCTTCAAAAACAATATCTGCTTTATCAAATTTAATTCTTTCTCATTCTTCTGGTAAATTTTTATTTTCTTTTACTTGTTGTAGTTCTGTAAATTCACTATCAGTCAGGAATATTTTTATTTCATCTCACTCTTGAATTTTATATTCGTTATCTCTTTTTTTAAATTTCCCTTGAGATTCTTCAAATTTAATTTTAATTTTATCTTTTCTATTGAATTTAAAAATCAGTGTTTTTGAAGCATTTGGAAGAAGTTTTTTCAAAAATTTATCAAGCCTTTGGTTTGCATCATTCTCTGTGATTGTGAATTGTTTCATTCATATTTTTTAGCAATATATTGCCGGAATTATATGTTATTTTACAAAAAATGCAAAAACAAAAAAATCTCAAAAATATTGAGATTTTTATTGAAAAACAGTAAAATCAAATGCCTGATTTGTTGATAGTTGCGGAACTTTTATATCCATATATTTTTTGTATCCATATGATTTTCCTACAGTATTTATTTGTGAATATCTCCCAGGGACTTCTATTGAAGTCGTAGCATTTTGTTTAAAATCCATTTGATATTCTAAATACGGAATTATTTTATTTCATGTATCTAATTCTAATTTATCTATAAGAGAGAGTTTTAGTGTACTATTACTAGTGATTCAGCTTCAACTACAAGATTGGGTATAAAACTCTTGTAAAGTACAGTTTTGGTTTTCCAATGATAATCACGTTTTATTTCAAATTTTCAATTCTGTTCAAACGTTTATATCTCACTTTGTAATATAACTTCCAGAAGCATTTAATGAAACTGGATTACTTCACTCTAATCATGTTAAAATCCAGTTAATCATAGGGTCAGTCGAACTTCATGTAAAAGTTCCATTATTTGCAGGATTAGTATCTCTATCGATATTAGGAATACGGAATTTAATAACTGTATTTGTAAAATCTACTCCTAATGGTAGTTGCAATTGAATTGGTGTATTAGAATCAAATCTATTCCAATTCGAATCATAATCACTATTTCCTTTTCATGCTGGAGGTATAATAGAAGTATTAGATACTAGATTATATGAAGATCAAGTAGCTGATGCTGTCATAGTTTTACCAGAGCTTGTTCATGCTGTATTTGATTGACTCAAAATCCATAAACTTTCTTCAATTCATCCATATCAATGGTAATAAGCTGCAGAGCTATTTTCTACTCATTTTATGTTACGAGAAAAAGGGACAATATATTCTAAAATTAGAATCGATATCATTCCGATAATTATAGTAATTCACATTGCTAGAACTATAGAAAATCATTTATTATTATTTTGTTTATTCATCATCTTTTTATTGTGTGAAAATATCAGTTAAGTTTATTGTTGTTGAAAATTTATATTCTTTTGGTTCTCATTTTAACATTTTTCTATCTTTCCAAGCTGGTTTCATCCCTAATTGAATACGAACATATTCAGCTACGTTCTGATTAATATCTGATTCTTTCCAAGCTCTTTCTAAATCAATATTTGGATGTGGGAAAACTTTAAATTCAGTAACATTAATATTTTCTGGAAACAGTGGTTGCCAGTATGCATCATTTGTAACCAAACCGTCATTAACGAAGTTATATGAATGTGCTACTGTTGTATCATTTCATGAAAAATCTTCATCAATTAACCAAGTATCAATAACACCATCAAATTGTGTTCCATCTGAGTCTGGATCTAAAGGAAATCATAAGTTCGTATGATTTAATCAATAATCTATTCCTTCTAATTTTAGATATTCTATAGTACCTAAACAACCACTTCAAGTATATGTTGCATTATTATCTAAAGTAGTGCAAATTGAAGGATTTGGATAACCTGGGTGATGAGGATCTAATTTTACATTATATCTAAAAAACGTTCTTTCTCTTTTTACACCATTTATAAGGTATAATTCTTTTGTATCTGTGTCTATATCAAAAACTGTTGGTCATTCCCCTAAATATTCATCATCATCATCTCAAATTATATTGTTATCTCAATCTTCATCTCATAAATCTAAATCAGCATTTGAGTTATAGTCAATAAATTGAAAACTATACTGCCCATATCATTGTGGTCTTCAGATCTGACTATTTGATAATGTATTATTTGCTGTCGACATACATCAGTCCGTTCACATAGATCCTGAATTAGGACTTATACATTTGTAATAAGATAAATTATAAGCTACACTTCAAGTAGTTCCTCATGGTCAGAAATTTCAAAAACCAGTAGTTTTTATGTAATGTCCACTAAGGTAAGTAGTAGTTGGTCATAGTGTACTATTTACTGCTTTCCTATTAAAATATTCTTCATAATCAATAGTTCCACCGTATTTGATCATTTCAAATAACTTTTCACTAAAATAGAGTGATTGTTTTTGTGTATTTGTTTTTTGAATAAGACGTACTTTCCCTATTCAAATTGCAGTGAGTGCTTGAAAGGCTCAAACCATGACAATAGAGACTATCAATACTCAGATGAGTGTTTCTATTAATGTAAATGCCCTTTTATTTGAAGTATTTAACATGATTATTTTTTTCTAAAAATATAAGTAACAAAATCTCCTGGAAATGAAAATAGTTTATAAAAAGTAGGTTTTGACCAAAAATATTTAGGCCAAATTACAAATAAAAATTGTAATGTTTGAAAAAATATATTTTGTTTTTTAATTGTCCTTTTAGATGAAATAAGTAATTTAATTGATCTAAAAAAACTTAATATAAAACTAAAAACAAATGCAATTAAATCAAAAAATTTATTGTGTATAATTTTTTTTTGAGCCATAAATATTTAAATCCATATAAAATATATAAAAATAGTATAAACTATTTGCAAAAATATCAAATATTATTACAGTTTTCCCATATAAAATAATAAAAATAATAATGAATTATAGATCTAGGTGAAAAGAAAGAAAAACAAAATTAGTCTTAGCTAAAATTGTTAATTTATTTCGTTTTCGTAGTGTCCACCTTCCATTTTCCGCAAAAATCATATTATTATGAAACATAATGTTATTCATTAGTTTGCTACAAGATTGGGTTATAAAAATTGACTCAAACAATCATTGGAATAGCTTTTCGTCTATATCTGGGAATATCTGATTTCCTTTTTTGTTATGAATATTATTAATATTTTTTTTCATTTTTTCTACAAATCATAAAAATAAATTAAAGCTTCATTCTAATATATCATTTCAAAATCATTCACTTATTTGAATCTTTGGGTTATTTACAATCATTGCGTCCTTAATATCATTAAGTTTTATTTATGGATTTTTAACACTCTCTCAAAATATAGTTTATTGAAATGGTAGCATATTAGCACTTACCTCATGAGTAATCATTACAATATGAGCTTACATTATGAGATCAGAGTTTAATAATAACCATGTTGAAATATTTGTAACTGAGACTTGAGAAGTAAAAGAAAAAATGTCAAATAAGAACAATATGACTCTTCCTTTTTAAAAAGATTTTATTTGACTTTTTCAGGAAAAGTATTATATCTATATTTATGTATAAATTAAATTTTTGCGATGAACACAACTACATTAAATAACTCATGCATAGTAAACTCATTCAGTACCATTTTGGATTCTTTATCAGAAAGAGAAAAAAATGTTATTGAAAGAAGAGTTTGACTGAACGGAGACAGAGAAACTTTACAAAATATTGGTTCATCTTTTTCACCAGCAATTACAAGAGAAAGAGTGAGACAGATAGAAGATTCTGGTATCAAAAAAATCGGAAGAATAATTAAAACAACACTACTCACTAAAATTCAAGAAAAATCGAAAGCTTTTCTAGAAATACATGGAGGTGTTTTATCAAAAGAAAAATTAATTAATATTATAATTAAAGATTTACAACTAGATACTACTGTTAATGCTGGTATATTAGAGGTAATTATTCAATCTGATTATGATATCAAAAAATCTAAACAAAAACTTGGTTGTAAAATATATTTTTTCCTACCAAATGTATCAAAAGCAACAATTGATGCTGTATATAAAGATGGTCTAAAAATCCTTAAAAAGAAAAAAGATGTAGTTGAACAAAACTCTCTTTATGAAACAATTCAAAATAACTCAAAAGAAGAAATAAGTCTAACATTCATAGATTCAGTATTAGAACTTTTTGAAGATATTGTAAAAGGTGAAGAAACACTTATTGGATTAACTAAATGGAAAATCCTAAACCCAAAAACTCTAAAAGATAAAGCAATTTATGTGATGAAAAAAGAAAAAGTGCCTATGCATTTTATCGATATTTCAAATAAAATTACTGAGTACCTCGGAGAATCAGTAAAAGTAAACACTATTCACAATGAACTTATTAGAAATACTGAGTTTGTATTAATCGGTAGAGGTATCTACGCATTAAAAGAATGGGGATTTGTACCTGGAACAGTTCTAGATGTAATCACTAACGTATTAGGAAAAGCTGGTGAAGCTATGAGTACTGAAGATATTACGAAAGAAGTTCTCAAAACAAGAAATGTAAAACAAACAACTATTTACATGAATCTTCAAAACAAAGCAATCATTGAAAGAGTTGGTCGTAATTACTATCAATTAAAATCAGTATAATAAAAAACTCTCATTAATTTGAGAGTTTTTTTATTTTTTCATCTTTACTTTCTCTCCTGCTTCTATAAACTATTAGCAATAATTAATAATAGAAAATATTAGATGAAAGTATTTGTATTTGATACAGAAACAACTTGATTTATTAGTAAAAAGGAAACTGATTTAAATAAGCAACCAAGAATAGTTCAGTTTGCAGGGATTTTATGAGATATAAATAATGGAATATTCGTAGAGGAAAAAAGAGTAAATATTCTTATTAACCCTAAAATGCCTATTCCCTTTGGTGCTTCTCAAGTACATCATATTTATGATATAGATATAAAAGATGCTCCTGGTATAGAAGAAGTATTAGAAGAAATTATGGAATATATAAATATTCCTGATATTATAGTCTGACATAATATAGAATATGATCAAGACATGGTAAAACTAGAACTAAAAAGACTAGAAGAAGAATATAAATACAAACCTAAGCAAGTTATCTGTACAATGAAAACTACAGTAAACTATTGTGCTCTGCAATGAAATGGGAACAGATTCAAATACCCAAAGTTATGAGAGCTCCATAAGAAACTCTTTGATGAATATTTTGTTTGAGCACATGATGCTATGGTAGATGTAGAAGCTACGCTCAGAAGTTTTGTAAAACTTGTAAATGAGTGAGTTATAAAAATAAAAGAAAATAACGAAGAAGTAATGAGTTTATTTTAAAATAAATATTCTCAATTAAAGAAATATAATTTTTATTATTTTGAGAACGGCAATAAAGTAATATTTTATATAAGTACGATTTGAACCGTTTTTGAGAAATAATAAAAATTATATTTCTTTCATATTTAAATAATAAATAAATAATTATGTCATATCACGACCTGGTAAATGTAGACGATTTTGAAAAGAGAGAATATTTCAATCAAGAAAGATGAGATGTAGCTTTTTATTGTAAGGATTGTAAAAAAATAGTAGAAACAGATAGACCAAATCCTGATGGATATACTTTTTTATGTAAAATTTGTGAAGGTAAGAATATAGTTATAGGTACACAAGAATGACTGAAAGCTAACTATAGATTAAATTAAAAGTATATAAAACTTTTGACAATGTATATACATTTTATATACTCAATATATACTAATTAAGTATGTGTCTTTTACAACTAATAATATAACGATGAATAAACAAGATGCACTAAACAACGCTCTAGCGATGATAGAGAAACAATTTGGGAAAGGTTCTATAATGAAACTAGGTGATAAAGAAGGAGGTATGGATATAGAAACATTTTCTTCAGGTTCACTTTCACTTGATTTAGCTTTAGGTGGATGATATGCAAAAGGGAGAGTTGTAGAAATATATGGTCCAGAATCATCTGGTAAAACTACCCTTACACTTCATGCAATTGCTGAATGTCAAAAAGCAGGAGGTACAGCTGCTTTTATAGATGCTGAACATGCACTTGATCCAACATATGCAAAAAAATTAGGAGTTGATACAGATAATTTAGTTATTGCTCAACCAGATTATGGAGAACAAGCACTAGAAATAGTTGACTCACTTGTTAGGTCTGCAGCTGTTGATTTAATAATTGTTGATTCTGTTGCTGCATTAGTACCAAAAGCAGAAATTGAAGGAGATATGGGTGATTCACATATGGGTCTTCAAGCAAGACTTATGAGTCAAGCACTGAGAAAAATTACTGGTGTAATTAATAAAAGTGGTACAACTGTGATTTTTATCAATCAATTAAGAATGAAAATTGGTGTTATGTTTGGTTCACCAGAAACTACAACTGGGGGGAACGCATTAAAATTTTATGCTTCTCAAAGATTAGATATCAGAAGAAAGGCTAAAATTGAAACAGGAACAGCTATGGATAAAGAAATTCATTGAAATCTCACAAAAGTAAAAGTAATAAAAAATAAAATTGCACCTCCTTTCAGAGAAGCAGATTTTGATATTATGTACAATGAAGGTATCTCAAAAGTATGAGAAATCCTAGATATTGGAACTAAACTCGAAGTAATCAAAAAAGCTTGAGCTTTCTACTCATACGGAGAAACTAGACTTGGTCAATGAAGAGAAAATGCTAAGACTTTCTTAAAAGAAAACGAAAAATTAGCAATCGAAATCGAAGAAGTTATCAAAAATAGTATATAAAAATAAAAACCTTTCGTTTGAAAGGTTTTTATTTTTGCTTCTCCCCTTGCCTTTTCCCTATTTTTGCATATATTTCTAGCAATGATTTTACATTATAATATCAAGGAAAAGTGAAAATTTCTTATAAAGTTCTGAAAAAATACGTAGATAATTTAAAAAATCCTGAGGAGGTAGCACAAGACTTAGTAATGCATACGGCTGAGGTAGAAGAAATAGAATATGAAGGATCTCATTTAGAAAAAGTTTTTATTTGAGAAGTAAAAACTTGTGTTAAACATCCTGATTCAGAAAAATTAAACTGTACTACAGTAGAGGTAAATGGAACTCTCTACCCTATTGTTTGTGGTGCATCAAATGTAAGAGCATGAATCAAAGTTCCAGTAGCTCTAGTTGGAGCACAATTAACTCCAGAATTTAAAATTGCAAAAACAAAAATTAGAGGTGAAGTGTCTGAATGAATGATTTGTTCAGAAGATGAACTTGGTATGTGTGAAGAAAGACAAGAAGGTATATTAGAATTACCAGCCAATGCTCCACTTGGTATTTCTATGAGAGATTATCTTGAAAAAGATGATGCTATTTTAGAAATTGATAATAAAGCAATTAATCACAGACCTGATTTATTTTCACATATTGGTATAGCTAGAGAAATTTCTGCTATTGCAGGAAGAAAATTAAATTATGAACTTGCTAATAGAGATTTTTCAAATCTATCAGATTTAGGAATTATAAATAATATCCCTGAAACAGTTTCAAGATATTCAGGTTTAAAAATTGAAAATGTATCAAATATAGAAACTCCTGTCTATATTAAACAAGTTTTAGCTTCAGCAAATATTGCTTCAAAAGGTATATTAATAGATATTTCAAACTATTCACTTTATTTATACGGTCAACCAACTCACTGTTTTGATGCAGATAAAATCAAAGGTAATATTGTAATCCGTTTTGCAAAAGATGGAGAAGCTTTTACAGCTCTAAATGATAGTGAGTATGAATTAACTTCTAATGATATTGTAATAGCAGATGATATATCAGTATTGGCTCTTGGTGGTATTATTTGAGGAAAGGACTCTGCAGTAAGTGAAACTACTACAAATATTGTAGTAGAATCTGCTCATTTTGATCAAGCTACAGTCAGAAAATCATGAAAAAAACATGGAGTAAGAACGGATGCATTAAATGTATTTGAGAAAGATCTGGTTAATGGAATGCAACAAGCTGGTATGAGTTTAATTGTAAACGAATTAGAAAAACATCTCTCTGAAATGAAATTAGTATCTTATTCAGATGTTTATTCAAATAAACAAGAAATAATTTCTATTGATCACGACCATTCGTTTATTGAAAATCTTATTGGGAAGAAATATGATGAATCAGAAATAAATTCAATTCTTGATTGTTTAGGTATTAAAAAAGAATGAAATGTTCTTATAATACCTTTCTGGAGAAAAGATTTAAAATATAAAGCTGACATAGCAGAAGAAATTGCTAGAATTAATGGATATAATTCAATTGAATCAACTGTCACTAGTATTCATACTTGAGCAGTTATTCAATCAGATTCATATAAACTAAAAAATGATTCTAGAAACTATTTCACAGATAGGGGTTTTTATGACATGTATACATATTCATTTGTAAACTCAGATCTTATGGAAAAACTATGAGGGAATACTGATGATTTAGTTCCTATGAAAAATGCTTTAAGTGAAGAATTAACTCACATGAAAGGAAGTCATATTCCAAATTTAATGTCATCATTAGAAAAAAACAAAAGAGAATATAAAAACTTAAAATTATTTGAAATTGAAAAAGTATTTTCAAGAAAAGATTCAGATATTTCAGAACACTATGCCATGTCAGCTATAGTAACAAGTGATGCTGATGTCGTGTATTATGATATTCAAAATACATTATCTGATTTTCTTACAACAGTATGAGTACAAAAATTTCAATATGATACATGTAAAAACTTTCCTACTTTTGCTCACAAAGGAAGAACTGCAAGTATTGTAATCAGAGGTCAAGAAGTAGGTGTTATCTGAGAAGTACATCCAAAATACACAAATAACTTTGAAATCACTCAGAGAGTTTGATTCTTTGAAATAAATGCAGAAAAATTAGAAAATGCTTTATATGGGAAGGTAAAAGCAACTGAAATATCAGAATTTCAAGCTAATAATTTTGATCTTAATTTTGTTGTTGATAAAGATGTAAAATGAAAAGATATTCATACTAGTATTGAAAAAACAGACGTAAATCTCATTAAAAATGTAGACTTAATTGATATATATGAATCAGAAGAAAAACTTCCAGGAAAAAGAAGTTTAACATTCAAAATTTATATTCAATCTATGGATAAAACACTAGATGATACAGTAAAAAATACACTCATAAAAGAAATCATTTCTAAAGTATCAAAAAAAGGTTGAGAATTAAGATAATAAGATATGAAAAAGATTTGACTATAAACCATTTCTTCATATAATCTCCGCACGAAGAGAACTGAAATTTAACAACCCTATCCTCAACTACGGTTTTTAAATAATTATTTAACATAATATAAAAATACATTTATGCCATTAATTAAGTCAGCTAAAAAAGCATTAAGACAAAACAAAACGAAAAAGTCTAGAAATGACCATTTCAGAAATTTATATAGAGAAGCAAGAATTGCTTTTAGTGTAGCAATTAAAGAAAGTGATGTAAAAGCTGCTCAAGCAATTTTTCAAAACACTAAATCAGAAGATGGTAAAACAACTAAAGCTGGATTACAAGCTATTATTGATAAATTAGTGAAAAAAAATATTATTCACAAAAATAATGGTTCAAGAAAAAAAGCTAACTTTGTGAAAATGATAAAAGCTTTATCTTAATTTTTAAATAAAAATCTGAGTGAAAGAAAAGAAAAGAATTCTAAACAAGGATATTAGAGCAAGACAAATAAAACTTATTACTGACGATGGTGAAAATCATGGTGAGATGCATATAAATGATGCAAGAATTAAAGCTGAAAGTCTTGGTTTAGATCTAATGGAAATGTGAAAAGCTGGAGAACTCACTATTGTTAAAATGCTTGATTATTGAAAATTTTTGTATGCACAAAAAAAACAAGAACAAAAAAATAAACAAAAATGAAAAGCTCCTGATTTAAAAACAATTAGAATCACTTATAAAATCTGAGATCACGATTTAGAAATAAGAAAAAAACAAGCCTTTAAATTTGGTGAAGCACTTCACCCGTTAAAAGTAACTCTAATGCTAAGAGGGAGAGAAAATCATTATTGAGAACTTGCTTCTGAAAAAATGACTAATTTCGTAAAAAGTTTAGATGAACTATATAAACTTGAAGGACAGATAAAAAGAAGTGGTAACACTTTCTCAGCTATGTTGAAACCAATTAAATAATTTTAAATAAATAATTTTACACTGATGACTTTAAAAACAAGAAAAGGTGTTGCTAAAAGAGTGAAAGTTACTGGTACAGGTAAGTTAAAACTTGCTAAAGCTTGTAAAAGACATTTACTTAGTGATAAATCTAAAAAAGCAAAAGGAAGAGATAAATACGGTAAATCTGTAGAAGCTGCTAATGTTAGAAAAATCAAAGCACAATTACCACACATATAGGCAACTATATAAAATTCTATTTTAAATAATATAATAAATCAAAATGGTTAGAGTAAAAAGAGGTCTAATGACTAAAAAAAGACATAAAAAAATGCTCAAAGCTACGAAAGGATACAGAATGTTAAATTCTAAAGTATTCTCAAGAGCTAAAAATGCATGGATGAAAGCTGGTACAAATGCTTACATCGGTAGAAAACAAAAAAAGAGAAATTTTAGAAAATTATGGACAGTAAGAATCAATATTGCTGCTAGAGATAATGGAATGAGTTACTCTAAATTCATCAACGCTATGTATCTTAAAAAAGTTACTTTAAATAGAAAAGTTCTTTCTAACATGGCAATTACAAACGCTTCAGTTTTCACAAACGTAGTTAACTTTGTAAAATAATAAAAAAAGATTAGAATTATTCTAATCTTTTTTTATGCTTATATAATTATTTGATAACATATATTTATTGTGAATAGAATTCAAAATATTTTAATTTCAGCTATTAAAAAATACCAAAAATTTCTTTCACCGGACCATAGCGATCATGCACATGACCATGTTCCCTATTGTAAATATTACCCAAGTTGTTCACAATATAGTATTGAAGCGATTGAAAAAAAATGAGCTTTTTTAGGGAGTATAAAAGCTTTTTGGAGAATACTTAGGTGCCAACCATGGTCAAAATGATGATATGACCCAGTTGAAAAAGAAACAATAAACGAAGAAAAAAAATAATATATTCATATATTATTTTTTTTTATTAAGATAAATATAATACTAACAACTCTTACATATGAATATTTATTTCACACAATTATTAAAAATAATAACAATATGATTATTTTTTACTTCATTTTTTTTATTTTCACATATTTTATACTTATTCTGAATAGATCAAGAAATAACATTATTGTGAATATGATGATTTGAATGAATTAAAAGTATTTTTATAGTATTTTTCTGAATATTATTTTTTATTTATTCTTTATTGTTTAGTCATAAATTAAATGAAAATCAATTAATTTGAATTTTATTAATATTTACTTGAATAATAATTTCTAGTTTACTTAGTATTTGAACTTGAGATTTTATGTTATGATTATCGGAAAAATATCAATGATGATTGTATTATTTATCTCTCTTATCATTTTTCACTGCAATATTTATATGATTTAAACAAAAAAATTTTTATAATATTCTAAATATTATTTTTATATTTTTCTCAATTCTTTGAATATATGCCATAATTCAAAAACTTTGACTAGATCCATTATCTCAAATGTATCAAACACGCGTTTCTTTATCCAGAGTCTTTTCTACACTAGGAAACGCTAATTACTTAGCTTGACTATCTCTTATTTTACTTCCCTTAACTTTATTACTAAAAAATAAATATTTAAAATACTGATTATTTATATTTACATTAATTATTCTAATATTAACTGGAAGTTATTTTTGAATTGCATTGTCTTTAGTATATTTTCTCTATCATGTTTATAAATATAATAAAAAAATATTTCTAAGTTTTTTTATTATATTATGTATTATTTTTATTTATATTTTTAATAATTTATGAATAGAAAAATTATGATCAATGAAAGCCAGGCCATATATCTGGAAGTCCACTATTTCTGCTATTTTAGAGTCACCTAAGACACTTTTATTAGGATATTGACCTGATACACTCCAAGAAGTTTTTTATAAGTATAAGGTCCCTGAATTAAATAAATATGAAACTTCTACATATACAGCAGATAGAAGTCATAATATTTTCATTGATTTAATATATTTCTTCTGATTATTTTGATGATGAGTCATTATTTATTTTTTACTTAATGCTATAAAAATAGCTAAATGTAATGAAATAAAATCATCATTCTTATTATTTTTATTATTTTTCAGTTTTAATATTCCTGTCACAATTCACTTTGTAATAATAATATTATTACTTGCTGGTATTTATAAAAAGGTCTGGTAAAATTTATCCTTTACAAATCCACTTTTATTCATATAATCCTTAAGCTATTTTAAGGAAGAATCTTTGTTTAATAAGATTTGTTTGACCTTTTTATTATTAAAAATTATATAATGGCTGGAAAAAAATATAACAAAGCAGTTGAATTTATCAACGCTGAAATGGCTTATTCTGTTGAAGAAGCTGCTGATCTATTAGAAAAAACAAATACAGTTAAATTTGACCCAACTGTAGAAATTCATTTCAACTTAAACCTTGAAGTAAAACATGCTGATCAAATTGTTAGATCAACTATTACACTTCCAAATGGTTCAGGTAAAGTACCTAAAGTTTGTGCTTTCACTGATGGAAATGCTGATGAAGTTTTAGCTGCTGGAGCAACTGTTGCTGGTGGTGAAGAATTAATTGATGATATTGCTCAAGGTAATGTTGCTCTTGATTTTGACTTATGTATTGCTACTCCTTCTATGATGAGACATTTAGGGAAAATTGCTAGAGTTTTAGGACCAAAAGGTCTAATGCCTAATCCTAAAGCTGGTACTGTTGGTCCAGATTTACTTGCTATTGCAAAAGAAATTGCAGGTGGTAAATTTGAATTCAAAACTGATAAACAAGGGAATGTTCATTCAATTTTTGGTAAATTATCTTTCGGTAAAGATAAATTAGCTGAAAACTTAGCATTCTTCCTTAAAACTATCGAAGAAGTTAAACCAGCTGGTTCAAAAGGTAAATATATTAACTCTGTATTCGTTTGTAACGCTATGGGGCCTTCAATTAAAATTGATATGTCTACTGGTGAAGAAAAATAATTTTTCCTTCTATCAAGATAAAAAAATAACTTAAATTAATTTAAGTTATTTTTTTTGTTGTATATATATTTATATATGTATACTCTGTCCACGCAATAAAAAAAAGAGGTAATTTATGTTAAAGATACTAATAATAGAAGATGATTTATTGATGCTTGATGTCATAAATATCATAATCTCAGAATACTCCCATATATTTGAAATAAATGTTATTAATCCTAGAGAATATACTTTAGATAGCATATTGCAAGATATAGCATTTAATAATTATGATTATTTGTTTTTAGATCATAATTATAATTTGCCTTTTACTGGAAAAGATATAGCTGCTAAATCTAATTTTTCAAGATATATTTATTCTATTTCTGGAGGTAATACTGATATTGAATATAGTAATGAACATATAGGGAAACTTTCAATTAGTTTTTTTAATAAATTCAGTAAATTATATATTCAAAGTCAGTCTTATGCATAATAATAAAAAAATAGTTAGAATTTTATTTCTAACTATTTTTTATTATTTTATCTAATGTATACATTTTCAGTAAACTATTGAAGCCTGTTTGAAGGGATCAGAACAGCTGAGTTGTTGAGCATATTTCTGTTTTATCACAGTAATCTCCTCTAGTACAATCAGTTATTCATAGTTCTTCTCAAATTGAATTTAAAATATCATATGTAGATATTTTATTTGTGGTCTTTCATAATTTTATTCATCCATATCTTCACTTAACAGTATTTAATATTCCAGTTTTTTCTAGATCTGAAATAATTCTTCTCAGCATTGATTCTGAAATTTCTTCATCTTTAGATATATCTGATATGTGAACTAATTCTTTATCAGAATTTGCAATATAAATCATAGCTTTAACTGCATATCATCATTTTTTAGAAAGTTTTAACATGATTTATATTATTATAATTACATTACATCATCAAAAGTGTCTATAATTTCATCTTGAAGATAATTGTGAATTGCATTTCTAGTAGTGAGTAATCCTAGTACCGATGCTTGTTTTCTTCTTGGTGACACTTCCATACCAATGAGTTCTTCAATATAAGTATAATTCATTTGTAATACTTCATTAACTGGAATATCCAAAATACTTTCTCCAAAAATTGAAGCACAAGCAGTTGTAATAATAGCTGTATCACCTGTAAATCAAAAGTCTCTTATAATATTGTTTTCTATTAAAATTGATACTTCTAAATCATCTCCACAGATACTATTATCTTCATAATGTTTCACATTAAAATGTTCTAATGCTTTTTTATTAGGTGGAGTTTTACTGTAAAATGTAATAGTTTCGTTATACATAGATTCTATATAAATAATTGAGTAATAATTCCAGATGCATCTAATATTACGTATATTCAAAGTAATAACATAATTATTCATGTAATTAAATGCATTTTTTCAACATTTAATTCTTTTAATTCATTTATTTCTTCTACTGATTTCACACCAAATGCTATCATAAACATAATTATAAACATTGGTATAATAAATACAACGTTATAAATTAATATATATA
>Ga0233426_10001675_pt1 | contig 19721 bp, 12 predicted proteins | sample SI_118_April2016_6_FD_179875 | JGI IMG/M metagenome (GOLD analysis project Ga0233426, IMG submission 179875) | Seawater microbial communities from Saanich Inlet, British Columbia, Canada - SI_118_April2016_10_MG | ecosystem: Environmental > Aquatic > Marine > Inlet | place: Canada: British...
CCAGTTGTACATAGCACTTGATCCACCACCTGGCTCAAGGTCAAGTGTTTCGTCAGCACACATGTGAGCTGCAGTATCAAGAGTAGCATCTGGGATAAGACGAATAATCGCGTTATCGGTACCACTACCACAATATTCAGTAGTAATACTTACAGAGATGTTGTAAGTCACAGGCTCATTAGTAGCTGTAAGCGTTACGGAAGACTGCGTAGAAGTTTGGTTGTTAACGTTCCAAGTCACAGACTGAGCAGGACCCGCTTCAACGACTACTTCATTACCACAAACTGTATCGTCACCACCAAGAGTAAAAGATCCTGGATCAACAAATTCAACCGCTCCTATATCCGGGTTAAGCACACTACGCACATTGTTTCCGATGTCAACAGTGTTATTAGCCAATACTTGACCAGCATTGCTTAACGTATCGTTACAAGTAACACAAGTAACATCTGTCTCCCAGTTAGGATTAGAAACAACTGAGTTCATATCAAAACCTGAAGCAGTTTGATAATCTTCAAGACTTGTGTAAGCTGATGTTCCATAATAAACAAGTGCACCGGATGAGTTGTACAAGTTGTTGTTGTCGCTTTCAGATACAGCGAAACCACCTTGAACCTCAAGCGAATATCCAGTTGCGAGATTGGCAATTGAATTGTTCTTCACAGAAATTAATCCACCGTTATACATGCGAACTGCACTACCATTCCAACCACCACGCTTTGTGACAGAGTTGTTATGGAAGTCCATAACACCACTATTGTATGCATACACGCCGTTATAGTTGTATGAGGTAGCACCATCTGTAGCAGAAAAAATACAGTTGTTTGCGAACTGACTTCTTGGGTTGTTACGTCCAACACAATTGTTTAGATAAACAGGATAGTAATATCCATTTCCAACTGAATGGTTGATGTAGTTACGAGTGATATCAAAATCACCAACATTATATAGGTAAAGCTGTGAATATCCATAGCTACCATAATATAGGGAAGAGTCATTTGTAAGAGTATTTCCGTCCATATGGAAACCACTGATATCTCTTAAGTAAACTTGATAGTACATCGAGTTTATCATCATGTTGTTATCAACAATCATATTCTCTGATGGAGAAGCAGCATTAGTGTTATACATATAAAAAGATGAAGAACCTTTCTCAACCTTACTGTTAGTCAATGAGAAACCATGATTAGTTCCTTGCATTAGGATGTTAGCTGACCAATAAGATGTTGTTTGGTAAGAATTACCCTTTAACCAACAGTTGTCAATTGTGACGTTATCCGAGGCGCCACCAATTGAAATTACGTTACCATAGAAATAAGTAGCGGTGTTCATAACTCTTACATCTTGGAAAGTGATCCAATCAGCACCACTGAACTTGATAACATAACTATCACCAGATCCAGAAGTTTGATGTTGAATTAAAACATCATTTGTATTACCAGAGGCACTTTGGAACGTAATGGTAGCATCTTCGCTAACTCCTTCTATAGCTGGGAAGTCAACTTGCTCAGTATAAGTACCAGTAGCTATGTTGAAAACAACGTCACCACAAACACCTTTAAGGACTAAGTCATCTCTCGCCTCGTTTAAAGTTGCGTAATCTGCAGGTATTGCAAATGTTCCAGTTAATCCACCATTTAATGTTACACCAACTGTGTCATTATTAGCAGAGCTATCTGCGACACCGTTTGGCATTGATGTCCAAACTTTCAACTCATCACCACTAGTAAATGTGATGCTAGACTCAACAATCGCAAGCGTATCACTCTGGATAGCTAAGTTTCCAGTCCATTGAGAAGAAACAGTAGTTCCGCCATTGATTGAGTAGTTCAATGAACAAGAGGTCAATGCAACTAATCCCACGTTGTTTAACATGATAGAAATAGAAGTGTCATCAGCACAAAGTGGTGCATCTGGAGTTATTAAATCACCGGGTTGTGCATTATTCGTTGGAACAACAAATTCATCCGCTCCAATATCTGGAGTAGTTGTACTTCTAGTTTCACCATCGATATCAACTGTTACACCAACATATGACCCCATATTGTTTATCGCATTAGCTCCTGAGTGCAAATCGGTGTTACTCATGAAAAGTGGATCCGCAACTATTGAGTTGTCATCTACTGATGCACCTGAATTCCAAGCAGAAAGGGTAGTGCCCGTTGTTCCTGAATAAGAATCGTAGTTATAAATCTCAGTAGCCGATGCCCCATCTTGATACGCATTGTAGTCAAAATCCGTAAAGGTGTTAGTCATCGCGTTGTAGTAGCTGTAGTAATAGACGTTGTATCCATTTCCTCCAGGGTTAGCAATGATATTGTTAGTGAAAGTATTTCCGTTATACGTTCCAGAGTAATAATAAAGATAAGCTCCATAATTACCGCCTGTGCCAGAGGTTTTGACAGTATTGTGATCGATATTCGTGAATTTCGTGTAGTACATACTCATTCCTCGCTGCTGCCCAGATTCATTTGCATCTACAAAGTTGATCATGTTGTTGCTGAAAGTTACAGGATTTGTGGATGTTCCCTGTGCGTAATAGAGATATGGCCCATATCCTCCAGCTGATCCGTCAAGATCAAAGGTGTTACCGCTGAAAGTTGATCCAGCAGCAGGATAATACCAATAACCAACGTATGGGTAAGAATAAGAACCTGGATTGTTTGCTATGTAGTTATTAGTCATAGTCCATTTAACATATGGATAGTAACCGTAATAACCATAAATTCCTCGATAATACCAATTGGTAATTTCACACTCATTCATTTCAACAGATGAGTTGGAACCTAAGTAATATACATAGGCACCATAATATCCTCCATCTAAAGAACAGCCGTCCATTGAGAAGTTGTTAGCCGTAGTTCGATATAGATACAATGGGTATCCTGAAGTTCCAATTGGATTTGTGATATTACAATCTTCGAATCGAATGTTCGTTGCTGTACCATAATATATGTAACAAGGATAGCTTGAAGTCGCCGTAATATCTATTTCCTTGAAAGTAATGTTATTCAAATTAGAATAGTACATTCTGAGCGTTTGTGAAGCTCTTGTGATTTCAGGATTTGAAGTATTCGAAGCATCACTTTGAAAAGTAACTGTGTTCGTTGTACTTGTTCCAGAAATTGTCGCGCCATATCCAAAATAGATCTGGTCGTTAGAATAGTTACCTGTGAGTACATTAAATGTAACAGATGCATTTACACCTTGAGAAGTCAGGGCACTGCAGGCTGCAGCAAACGTTTGATAGTTTGTGCCTCCCGTTGCCGAAGCAGAATTAATCGTGTAGTTTCCACTCAATTGGGCAAAACCAACAGTGACTAAGAATCCGCTAAGAATAGTAAGTAGCGTTTTTTTCATGTTATGAAGTTTATTAATTGATAGTCAAAAATACGATTATGTTCGACAAAACCTATTTATGGGTTGCTAGGAATTTGTACGCTTAGGATTTCGGGAATAAAAAAAGGGCGATCCAGTCGGACCGCCCTTTTGGCTAATTATATGTTAACTAGGATTACTGTTTTACCACAGAGGTAACCGAGCTAATTCCATCAACGCTTACCTTAAGTAGGTAAGAACCGCTGGCAAGATCAGTTAAATCAATTATAGCATTTGACTGACCTGATGACACTCTTTGAGTGTTCAATATACGTCCCATCACATCCATGATCTCTACTAAACCAGCTTCGGCAACTTCACTTCCAAGGGTTATGTTGATGATTTCAGAAGTTGGATTAGGATACACTGTAAAGTCAACCGTATTGATGTCGTTTACTGATAGTGGATCCACCGTAATTGAAGTTTCAGCTGGGTCTTGACTACAACCATTATCGATCACAAGACTTACTGCATAAGTAGTTGGGTTACCATTCCAAGGGAATACATAAGTTGGATTAGCAGCACTTGAAGTATCAATGCTGTTGAATGTCCATAAATATGTTGTATTTGAACTTGTATTGCTGGATCCAGCACTACTGAAATGAAATGCAGTACCTGCAGAACCCGTGTAACTGATGTTAGCATCAGGAGCACCAAGTACTAAAAGATCAAAATCAGAAGTGGATACACAACCGAACGCATCTGTAGCAGTAACACTGTAAGATCCAGAAGTACTGAAGTCGTTAGTCGCAGTGTTGATACTAGAACCATCAGACCAAGCATATGATGTGCCATCAGCGATGGTAGCATCTAAAGTCAAAGGAACATCATCTTCACAACCTTCGATATCAGCAATATCAACACCTTGCGATTTAGTAGCAACTATAGAAGCCATACTCTCACATCCTTCTTCCATTTTAGTAACGGAATAAGTTCCAGCTGCATCAACATCTAAAGTAGCTGTATTCTCCCCTGAGCTCCAAGCATATGTGGCATTCGAACCTCCACCTGGCGCTAAAGTCACAGTTGCGTCAGCACAAATGTGAGTGGCAGAGTCTAGAGTAGCATCTGGAATTACACGAATAATTGCGCTGTCAGAACCACTTCCGCAAAATTCAGTAGCAATACTCACAGAGATGTTATACGTCACAGGCTCATTAGTAGCTGTAAGCGTTACAGAAGACTGTGTAGAAGTTTGGTTGTTAATGTTCCAAGTCACTGACTGAGCAGGACCCGCTTCTACAATGACCTCATTTCCACATAATGTGTCGTCACCACCAAGAGTAAAAGATCCTGGAGCTACAAATTCAACCGCTCCAATATCCGGAGTAATCGCACTTCGCACATTACCGCTGATATCATCAGTAATAGTAGTCAACGCTTGTCCAGCAGAGTTTAATGTGTCATTACAAGTAATGCAAGTTAAAGAAGTCTCGAAATTAGGATCAGTTGACACAGAGTTCTCATCAAAACCTGAGGCAGCGCTATAATCTTCAATTGTTGAGTACTGACTATTGCCAAAGTAGACAGGCGCTCCACTAGAATTGTAGATGTTGTTATGATCACTTTCAGCAATCGCAAATCCGCCCTGAATTCTTAATCCATATCCACCGGCGTAGTTTGCAATCGAATTGTTCTTCAAGGAAATCAAACCACCATTATTGATATACAAGGCAGCATATGATCCTCCAAATCCACCTCTCCTGGTGATAGAGTTGTTGTGCATATCCATTACACCACTATTATACATGTATGTACCGTAGTAATTGTAACTAGTTGCCCCATCCGTTGCGGCAAAGACACAGTTATTAGAAAACTGACTTCGTGGGTTATTACGACCTACGCAGGAGTTTAGATATAGTGGGTAGTAATATCCGTTACCGACATCATGACCAATATAGTTTTTGGTGATGTCGAAGTTGTTTACACTGTACATGTAGAGTTGGTAGTAACCATAGCTTCCTCCATATAAAGCAGAATCATTAGTAATTGTATTGTCATCTAAGATAAAACCATCAATAGCATACATATACATTTGGTAGTATAAGGCATTCTTAATGATATTGCCCTGAATTGTCATGTCTTCCGATGGATCACCAGTGTTACCACTAATCATGTACATAGATTGTGAACCGTTTTCGACTAAACTGTTTGTTAAGCTAAATCCATCACTCGAACCTTCCCATCGAATATTCGCCGGGTAGTTTGAAGTGGTTTGATATGAATTACCTTTAAGCCAGCAACTGTCTATGGTGTTATTATTCGAACCTGTTTTCACATTTAGAACCGAACCATAGAGGTATTGGTCTAATGACTTCATGCGCAGATTTTTGAAAGTAATCCAGTCTCCACCATTGAATTGAATAACATAATTGTTATTCAAATTAGAAGCATCAAATTGAATTAAAACGTCATTTATATTTCCAGATCCACTTTGGAATGTAACCGTGGCGCTATCGCTAGTACCCACTATTTCACCAAAACTTGCTTGCTCATTATATGTTCCTGTTGCAAGATTGAAAATGGTGTGATCGCAAACACCATATGTGCTCAGGGCAACAGCCGCTTCATTAATGGTTGCATAGTCACCCGGTATTGAATATGTACCTGATAGACCATCTACTAGGGTTACCTCGGATGTGTCGTTTAACGGAATGCTATCTTGGACTCCATTCGGATTTTCACTCCAAATCTTAAGATTATCGCCACTAGCGAAGAGATATGATGAAAGCACTGTTACCGTATCCACAGCACCGGGAGCAACAGATCCTGCATAACTATAAGACGATGTCGAACCGCTATTTACAGACCAAACAATATCACAGTCGTTTAATGTGTCGCTACCAATATTTGTCAATTCAACAGTTATCTCGGTTGAATCAGATGCACATCTTGGCAAGCTTGGTGAGATAATGCTTGCAATACCAGCATCATTAGCAAAGGGTGGGGGAGGCCCTAGAAATGCGAAAGTGCCAGTATATCCACCATTGTTGTTGCAATAGTATTCGGATATGAGAATACGATATGTTCCTGCAGTTCCGCAATACCAAGATAAATAGCTCTGAAGACCACAATAGTCGTCGTTGTAAGCAAGCTGTCCGCCCCCACTGTTAAGTACGGAGAGCTGAGTATCCCAACTTGCAGATGAGCCATTTCCACAGAATGAAAATTGATAGGTTTCTCCGGCTATTCCTTCGAATTCGAAGTATTCACCGTTTTCAACGGCTTGGGTTTCCCAAGAGCCAGTTGTGTTAATTGTACCGGCATTGGAACCTCCGGTACACGCATTCGCGCCTGTCCAGCCAAGTCCTAAAAAGACTGAGGAGAGCGCATATTTGTAAATTTGTTTCATAAGTATTTTTTAGTGTATCACGAAGATATGCGTTCGGAGTTACATTGTCAAGTTCATCTTACTTTTTTATATGTTGGTCGTCTGAGATGATCTGTATGTCTATAGTTACTAAGGTCAGCTAAAGGGCTATGCGAATTTTAAAACGTCAGTCTTAGTTACTTTATGTTCCGACATTATTGTTAATCGTTCTACAGTGTTTCTGAGTTGTCTGATATTGCCAGTCCAATCAATATTTTTGAGTTCGACCATGGCGCTAGCATCAATCGCAATGGGCTTGGTACCAGTTTCTGTAGCTATTGAATCTAAAAAGTGATTAACCAGAAGCGGAATATCGTCCTTTCTATCGTTGAGAGGTGGGACTTCGATTATAATGACGGAAATCCGATGAAAAAGGTCTTCCCTAAATCTGCCCTGAGCAATTTCTTCCTTTAAGTTTTTATTTGTTGCTGCGATGATTCTTGGCGAGACAGAAATCTGCTTTTCACCTCCTACGCGGGTGATTTTATTTTCCTGCAAAGCCCTGAGCACCTTTGCTTGAGCGCTCAAGCTCATATCTCCAATTTCGTCCAAAAACAAGGTTCCACCAGAAGCGAGCTCAAACTTGCCAATGCGCTGCTTTATTGCGGAAGTAAATGCACCTTTTTCGTGACCAAATAGTTCGCTCTCAATCAATTCTGAAGGGATTGCTGCACAATTTACCTCAATGAACGTAGCTTTCTTTTTTCCGCTTTTCTCATGAAGCTGTTTTGCTACTAGCTCCTTCCCAGTGCCGTTGGGTCCGGTTATAAGGACTCTTGCCTCAGTAGGCGCGACTTTGTCAATGATGATCTTGACCTCTTTTATTGCAGTCGATGTACCAATAATTGGAGATGCGGATTTATCTGCTACTTTTTTCTTTAGTATTCTTGTTTCTTTAACCAATGTTTTTCGATCCAGAGCATTTCTAACGGTGACTAATAATCTGTTTAGATCAGGCGGCTTGCTTATGTAGTCATAAGCACCTTTCTTTAATGATTCAACAGCGGTCTCAATATTACCGTGACCTGAAATCATTATTACGGGTACATCCGGTTTGATATCTTGAATTTGCTCAAATACCTCAATGCCATCCATTCCCGGCATTTTAATGTCACATAGAATGGCATCATAATCATTGGCCTTGATCAGGTCAAGACCTTTAATTCCATCTTCGGCTTCAGTGATTTTAATCTTTTCATACTCTAAAATATCTCTAAGAGTAGATCGAATCGGACGTTCATCGTCAATGATAAGTATGCTTGCCATAGTCTAATATTTAATCCATCTAATCATTTCTCTGATGGTTGGCTTTTTTCCATACATCAATATACCTGTACGATAGATTTTAGCCGATAGCCACACCATTCCTAGGAAGGAAACAACAAGAATTGACATGGATAATACTAACTCCCAAACCTCAACATTATTGAAAGGCACCCTTACCAGCATTACAATTGGAGAAGTGAATGGAATCATTGACAACCAAAACCCGATCGGAGAGTTTGGGTTTGAAAAAAGAATGAAACTAGCTATGTATCCAATAATTAGGGGGAAGGTAATTGGTAGGATGAATTGTTGTGTATCCGTGTCATTATCTACAGCGCTGCCAACAGCTGCCATCATTGCGCTATATAACAGATAGCCACCAAAAAAGTAGAACAAAAACAGACCGATCATTAGTGGGAAGTTTACTTTTCCGATACTAGCAATTATGTTGTCTTCACTACTATAATTCGCGGTTTTGTCTGCTAACTCCCCCTGAATGTCCTTTTGTACTTGGTTGGTCATTGTAGCATTTTCAATTATTTGACCACTATCATACTTTGAAAGCATAATATATTGACCCACTCCAAGAAGCGTGAAGGAAAGTGTAATCCAAATAAAGAATTGAGTAAATCCCACCGCTGCAATTCCTAGAATTTTGCCCAACATTAAATGAAATGGCTTAACCGTAGATATCAATACTTCGACTATTCGGTTTGTCTTTTCCTCAATGACTCCGCGCATTACTTGAACGCTGTACATGAAAATGAACATATATATCAGAATGGAAAAAACTATTCCGACAACCGCAGGCAGCATATCTGCTTCCTCAGATGTATTGGTTGCTGAATCGTATTGAAATGCTTGCATTTCAAACGGTTCTTTTATTCGTCTATAATCGGTTTCTGATATATTAAATTCACTCAGTTTGAACTCTTCTCCTCGCAGTTGAATGGTCCTCTCAATCTTACGCTGAATTCTAAATGAAGGTTGTTTTTTAAAGTATAGCGCACCTGAGTGAACTTTGTAATAGTTCTTATCAATGTGCAGCAGGGCGGTGTAATCCGAACTTTCAAAAGACTTTAAAGCATCGTCAAATGTTATTGGTTTGACATCGTACTCTATTAGATCGGAACTTTCAATCGTATTGAAAAGTGGGTAGTTCTCATCAATAACAAGTATGCGTTGGTTTTCAGTTTCTTCTATGCTTAGATAAACTGACACAATTCCTACTCCAGCCATAATTATTGGACCCAAAAGGCTCATTATGATAAATGAACTTTTGGTCACTCTACTGAGATACTCACGCTTTATTATTAACCAAGTGTTTCTCATGCAGTTACTTTCTCTTTTTCACCGTTCACAAGATCAATGAATATGTCATTCATGCTTGGCAATACCTCGCTAAACGACTTTACCGTCAAGTTTCTAATTAAGGCTGAGAGCAAGTCGTTCGGGTCAACTTTGCCATGGGATTTTATTAAAGCCTTCGTTTTGCCGTTTTCCTCCTTCATGTCTACAATTTCAAATTGGAAACCAATGCTGTTTGCGAAAGCGACCTGACTTCCAATAAATGAGACTTCGAAGATGCTTTTACTAAAGGATGATTTTATTGATTCTAGGCTATCATTTAAGATGATTTCACCTTTGTTAATTAGGCAAACGTGTGAGCAAAGTTCTTCAACGCTAGACATGTTGTGAGTTGATAGTGCAATCGTAGTTCCTTCAGATTTTAATCTTAAAATTTCCTGTTTAAGCTGTTCCGCATTGATTGGGTCAAACCCGCTAAATGGCTCGTCCAGTATTAGGATTTCCGGATTACTGGCTACCGTGATAACAAACTGTAAACGCTGTTGCATGCCCTTGCTGAGTGACTCAACAGGCTTTTTGCGCCAACTGACCATATCCATTCTTTCGAACCATGGCTTTAGATTGGCTATTGCCTCGGTTTCCGAAAGCCCCTTTAGCTGGGTCAGGTATAAGGCCTGATCCCATACTTTCATTTTGCGGTATAGACCACGCTCTTCGGGCAAGTAACCAATTTGTCCGATTTTCCGCTCATTTCCACCAATCATAACTGAGCCCTTATCGGGACCTGTTATTCCTGTAAGAATTCTTATCAGAGTGGTTTTGCCTGCACCGTTTGGGCCAAGCAATCCGAAGATTTTCCCTTTTGGAATCTTCAGTGTGATGTTTTCAAGCGCCTTGAAGGAACCGAAGGATTTTGAAACTCCTTCAACAGAAATTATGTCTTCTATGGGGGACTCGTTCATTTGTCTTCCAAAGATGCGATATCAATCGAAATGGCTAGGCGAAGAATTCCTTCATTCTATTAAAAAAGCTCTTTTCATTGCCTTTTGGATTAGGCTGAAAGTTTGGAGAAGCTTTAAATTTTTCCATTATTTCTTTCTCATCACTGGATAAAGTCTGCGGGGTCCAAAGATTTATATGAATCAGAATATCTCCTGTCTCGTAAGAGTTTAAAACTGGAATTCCCTTCCCTTTTAACCTTAGCGTTTTTCCAGATTGCGTTCCTGGAGCGATTTTAATTTTCGCCTTACCAGTTAGTGTTGGAACCTCAGCCGAAGCGCCTAAAGCTGCGTCTGCAAAGTTGAGATGAACATCGTGGTGAAGGTTAGAACCATCTCTTGCAAATTCCTCATGAGAAAGCTCTTCAATAAGAACTAGCAAATCTCCCGCTGGACCTCCCATTGGACCGTCATTTCCCTTACCTCGAACGCTTAATTGCATACCCTCTTCCACACCAGCGGGAATATCGATAGTCACAACTGACTCTTTTCTTTCTAGTCCATCAGGCATAACCCCAGCTTTGGACTTGGAAATGGTTTTTCCAGTTCCTGAACAAGTGTTGCAGGCACTAGCTGATTGCATTTGACCTAAGAATGTCTGTGTTACTCGCATTACTCTTCCTGAACCACGGCAGGTGCCGCAAGTGCCATATTCAACGCCTTCAGCTTGTACTAGCTTATTGACTTTTATTTTTTTCTCGACTCCAGCTGATATTTCCTCCAAGCTAAGTTTAACCCTAACTCGAAGGTTGGATCCTCGTCTCATTGCAGCTCCTCTTTGCTGCCCACCGCCTTGACCACCAAAGCCAAAAGCACCACCAAAAATATCTCCAAATGAATCAAAGATGTCTTCAACGTTCATGCCTTGGCCTCCAAAGTCACCAGCTCCGCCCATACCTGCATGACCAAAACGGTCATACTTTGCTTTTTTATCTTGATTGCTCAGTACTTCATATGCTTCGGCTGCTTCTTTAAACTTCTCCTCTGCTGCTGAGTCATCTGGATTTTTATCTGGGTGGTACTTAATCGCAAGCTTGCGATAGGCTTTCTTTACCTCATCAGCGGCAGCGCTTTTGCTCACGCCTAATACTTCGTAATAATCTCTTTTTGACATTAGCTTCCTACTACAACTTTTGGATGACGAATAATTTTATCGTTCAACATGTATCCTTTTTCTAGGACTTCCATGATGATGCCTTTCTCTTTGTCCTTCTCAACCGGAACTTGTGCAATTGCCTCATGCTGTTCTGCATCAAACAATGCCCCTTTCGCTTCGATTGGTTTCAAACCCTTAGAAGACAGTGTTTTGTGTAGTTTTTGATATAAGATGTCAAAACCTTCCTTCAAAGCCTTGACTTCTTCAATTTCCTTGTTTGATTCAATTGCTCTTTCAAAATCATCTAGAACGGGCAAGACCTCTCTAATAATTTCTAGCGAAGCTGTATTGATTAATTCAATTCGCTCCTTAGCGTTACGTCTTCTGAAGTTTTCAAATTCAGCATACAAACGCAGGTATTTGTTCTTTTCCTCTTCAATTAGTTCCTCAGGCGTAGGATTAATTACTTCATCCTTTGATTCCTCCGTGTTTGATGAACCTTCTTCTGTCGAGTGATTGACTTCCTCATGTGAGTTGATCTCGACTTCATCGTTCGTTAGATTCTCTTTCTCGCTCATAGTGATTTGCAATATTCTTGACACACCAAAAGCAAAAGTGTTGCCACTTGCTGGTCGTTGTCATAATGTCATGAAAGTTTATGAAGTACTAATGTGATTAAAGACTTTCAATGTGCTTATCAAGCTCCATGTCAATCATTTTACCTCGAAGGTTTTTTGCAATGATCACTCCATTTTCATCAATGAGAAAGCTGCTAGGGATCGCACCGACTCCATAAAGGCTCGCGGCTTGGTTTTTCCATTTCTTTAAATCACTAACATGATACTTCCAAGATAGATTGTCTCGTTCTATTGCTCCCATCCAAGCTTGACGATTATTATCTAGGGAGACGCTGAAGACCTCAAATCCCTTCGCATTTTTAAATTTAGACTTAGTGTATTTTTCATACGCTCTAACCACATTGGGATTTTCACGCCTGCAGGGACCACACCATGAAGCCCAAAAATCAATTAATACGATTTTGCCTTTAAGCGAAGAGAGTTTCATGACTTTTCCGTCAGGGTTTTCCATGGCAATCTCTGGAGCTTGATCTCCCACATTCATGGGGTTAATCGCATTCACACTGGAATTAGTAGAGTTAAATGCATTTGCGCCTATGGCAAGGATAAGCACGGAAATCAGACTTAATAGTCGCATTGTAATTAATTTAGTTGTCCATTCTAACAATGTTCGCGCCAATTGCGTTTAATCTGTCATCTATATTTTGATAACCCCTGTCAATTTGTTCAATATTTCGGATAGTGCTGATGCCTTCTGCTGACATGGCAGCGATTAACAAAGAAACACCTGCTCGTATGTCAGGTGATGTCATTTGAATTCCCCTCAAATTGGAAGATCGTCCAAGACCAATTATGGTTGCTCTATGTGGATCGCAGAGAATTATTTGAGCTCCCATGTCAATTAGCTTATCCACAAAGAATAAGCGGCTTTCAAACATTTTCTGATGTATAAGTACGCTTCCTTTGGCTTGAGTGGCAACAACTAAAATGATGCTTAGTAGGTCAGGGGTGAATCCTGGCCATGGAGCATCTGCTATTGTCAATATTGAACCATCTATAAATGTTTCTACCTCATAGGTTTCCTGGGCAGGAATGTACAAGTCGTCTCCACGAAGTTCCATTTTGATGCCGAGTCTCTTAAAAACATCGGGTATCATTCCTAAATGCTCATATCCAACACCTTTGAGTGTTATTTCACTTTGAGTCATTGCGGCTAATCCAATAAAACTTCCGACCTCAATCATGTCAGGAAGAATTTTATGATAGCATCCTCCCAATGACTCGACTCCATCAATGATTAACATATTGGATCCAATGCCAGAAACTTTGGCACCCATGGCATTCAACATCTTGCAAAGTTGTTGCAGATATGGTTCGCAAGCAGCGTTATAAATTGTCGTTTTACCTTTGGCTAGTACCGCGGCCATGACAATGTTGGCAGTGCCAGTTACAGATGCTTCGTCAAGAAGCATATAAGTGCCTTTTAGCTCTTTGGCCTCAGCTCTGTAAAAAGATGATTTTGAATCAAAAATGAATTTGGCACCGAGTTTTTTGAATCCAATAAAGTGCGTATCAAGCCTTCTTCTGCCGATTTTATCTCCACCAGGCTTTGGAATGTAGCCTTTCCCAAATCTTGCTAAAAGCGGGCCAACAATCATTATTGAACCCCTCAAGCTTGCTCCTTTTCTCGCAAACTCTTCAGAATTGAGATAATCAATGTCCACCTCATCAGCTTGAAAGATATAATGTCCTGTTCCCTTTTTTTGGATTTTGACCCCTAATGATCCAAGTAGATCAATGAGTTTTATGACATCGACAATTTCGGGTATGTTTTCAATTTCAACCTTTTCAGGTGTGAGGAGAGTTGCGCACAAAATTTGAAGCGCCTCGTTTTTAGCTCCTTGTGGCGTTAACGTGCCATTTAATTTTCTACCTCCCTCAATTTGAAATGATCCCATTTTTCGAATTTATTTTTTCCACTTCCGTTTTCCTCGCCCCTTACTCTGACCGCGATTATTTTGGTGTTTATTGTTGGATACAATATCGTTAGTGTGGATGAATTTAAATTCCGGGTCTAGTTTGAGTTTTCCACCAGACATACTTGATAGTTGATCAATAATCATTTCTTCGTTGACAGAGTCCCGATTGTAATTCAAATAGCTTCTCTTCATTAGATTGGCGATCTGCTGAATTAACTCCTGCTGCTCTTCTTCGTTTTCGATTTTCAATGCTGCTTCGATTAGTGCTTCAATGATCTTACCATAGTGCTTGAACTTGAACTTCTGATCAGGGTAGTCAATCTTTTCGGCCGTAATCTCATTTCTAGGCTTTGGTTTAGGATAAGGTGCGTCTATATCCAATTTGAAGTCACTTATTATATACAAGTCGTCCCAAAGCTTCTGTTGCAATTCATCCGATCCTTTAAATGAAGGATTCAATTGCGTCATTATTTGAACAATCGTTTCGGCTGCTTCATTCCTTTTCTCTCGATCTTCAATTGTCAAAACATGCTTCACCATGTCTTGTACATGTCGACCATATTCGGCTAAAACTAGAGCCTCTTTTTGAGTTGCGTATTCCATTAAAATGGTTTTGTTGTTGCTATTCTATTAACTGTAGCTTGGCAAATTTGAGTAACAGTTGTTTCTTACCAATTCCTTTAAAATCTACTGTGGCTCTCTTATTAGGAAAATCACCCTCCAAACCTACGATTTCTCCGCTACCAAATCTTTCATGTTTCACTTTCGTGCCAATTGACAGTTTAGCCATCTCAGATTCAGTAAGAGTGATGCCAGCTGAGGTCGACTTAACAAGCTTTCTTTTGACAACATGCTTTTGCAAAGTGTAGTTTTTTGAAGAGAGTTCCCTTTTTTGAACAGTTTTTTGAATAGACGGTGACTCAACTAGTGATGCATCAATTTCGGAAAGGAATCGACTTGGTTCACAATAGTTCATGTTTCCATATCGAAATCTAGTCGATGCAAAGGATAAAAACGCACGCTTTTCTGCTCTTGTTAGGGCTACATAGAACAATCTTCTTTCTTCTTCAAGATCGGCTCTAGATGAAATGCTCATCTGGCTTGGGAATAAATCTTCTTCTAATCCACCAATAAATACATATGGATACTCCAATCCCTTCGCAGAATGAATTGTCATCATTGATACCTTGGGTTGATCGTCATCCTTACTATCCTTATTGTCTACGTCAGTTAGTAGCGCTACATCTTCGAGAAATTTACCAATTGATCTCGGATTGTTAATTTCCAACTCGTTTTCATCCACAAGGATTTCTGTAAACTCCTTCATACCAGACAGCAGCTCTTGAATATTTTCGTAGCGGCTTATTCCTTCTGGGGACTTGTCAGTGTAAAATTCCTTAAGCATTCCGGTAGTTGATGATATGTGATTGCCAAGTTCATATGCATCTTTGGTATCAGCCATAACTTGAAAACTGCGAATTAATGTGTGAAAGTCCCGTAGCTTATTTATAGTTGAACCATTTATGGGTAGTCGAGCATCTTGTAGATTGCTGATAATATCCCAAGGTGAAACGCCTTCTTCGCTGGCTGCTATTGTTATTTTGTCGCGGGTTGTTTGCCCAATGCCACGGGTGGGATAGTTGAGAATGCGCTTAAAGGCTTCTTCATCTTGCGGATTGACGCACATTTTAAAGTATGCCAGCAAATCCTTGATTTCTTTTCTCTGATAAAAGCTTAGTCCACCGTATATGCGATATGAGATATTCTTCCTTCGCAGAGATTCTTCAATGGCTCTAGATTGCGCGTTAGTCCTATATAGAATTGCAAAGTCGTCTTCGCTCGCACCTGCATTTGACTTGAGATCAAGTATTTCGCTTGCGATAAAATTCCCCTCCTCAGTTTCGCTTAAGCATTTAATAAGCTTGATTTTATCTCCTTCGACATTGCTTGTCCATACTTTTTTCTGCAGTTGATCTTTGTTTTGTTTGATGACTTGGTTTGCCGCCTCAACAATTGTTTGTGTCGAACGGTAATTCTGTTCTAACTTGAATACGGATACGTCCGGATAAATGCTTCGGAATTGAAGGATGTTTTGAATGTTTGCTCCCCGAAATGCATAGATGCTTTGAGCGTCATCCCCGACAACGCATATATTTTCATGCCTTGCCGCAAGCATCTTAAGAATATTGCTTTGAGAAAAGTTTGTGTCTTGGAACTCATCAACTAAAATATACCTGAATTTGTCCTGATACTTTAACAAGACATCTGAATGTTGCCTAAGCAAAATGTTCGTCTTAAATAGGAGATCGTCAAAGTCCATAGCCCCAGCTCTAAAACATCTCTTTTCATAGATGTCATATATTTTACCAATTAGCGGTTTCTTCGCTTGTAGGTCATCATTATATATTGTTGTGTCCTTTTGGTATTCAATAGCGTTTATTAAACCATTCTTAGCAGCACTAATCCTTCGTTGAACCAATGAAGTTTTATAGACCTTGTCATCCAGCTTTAATTCCTTTATGATGGTTTTTAATAGACTCTTAGAGTCATCCATATCATAAATCGTGAAATTTGAAGGGTATCCAATCTTATCAGCTTCGAATCTTAGAATCTTGGCGAAGACGGAGTGAAAGGTTCCCATCCATAGGCTTTTAGCAAGAGACTCTCCTACCAGCGAACCGATTCTTTTCTTCATTTCCCTTGCAGCCTTATTGGTAAAGGTCAAGGATAGTATGTTGAAGGGGTCTACACCAGAGTCGATAAGATGAATGATTCTATAAGTCAGCACCCGAGTTTTACCAGCGCCAGCGCCAGCTAATACCATTACTGGTCCGTCAGTTTTGGTGACGGCTTCTCGCTGTACTTCGTTTAGTTCTTCAAGATATGACATTGCAAAATATTAATGTCAAAGGTATCTTCCGCGACATCCATGACCCAAAGTAAGATTTACTCAGTTTTCAACAACATCAATAAATGGAAGTTTTTTTCCACCCTGTAGAGTGCGTGCTCATTGATTAAATACACTTTTTTGTACTTACATTAAAAAATTAATGAACCCCATATTGTGTATGAAATTTAATCGTGTACCTTTGCGCCCCCAATTTAATAGGGGAGTGTTGTCTAGACGAACAAAATCATAGGTAAAACAAGAGATGCCAACGATATCACAATTAGTAAGAAAAGGCCGAAAGAGCATGTCAAAGACCAGCAAATCTGCTGCGTTGAAGTCTTGTCCTCAGAAGCGCGGGGTATGTGTGCGTGTGTACACCACTACTCCAAAGAAACCGAATTCAGCAATGCGCAAAGTTGCGAGAGTTAGATTGACTAATCAGAATGAAGTAAATGCTTACATACCAGGGGAAGGCCACAACCTTCAAGAGCACTCAATCGTGCTTGTAAGAGGTGGTAGGGTTAAGGATTTACCAGGTGTGCGATATCACATTGTTCGCGGTGCACTTGATACCGCTGGAGTTGAAGGCAGACGACAAAGACGATCAAAATACGGAGCTAAACGCCCGAAGAAATAATTAGCTGAAATGAGAAAAGGAAGAGCTAAAGACAGAATCATTTTACCAGATCCGAGATACGGAGATACACTGGTTACCAAGTTTGTGAATAACTTGATGCAGGATGGTAAGAAGAGTGTTTCTTACAAAATTTTCTACGAGGCAATGGATATCGTAGAAGCGAAAACTGAAGAAAGTGGTTTGGATGTATGGAAGAAAGCACTTGAGAATATTACTCCACAAGTAGAGGTAAAAAGCCGAAGAGTTGGAGGTTCAACTTTTCAGATTCCACAGGAAATTCGAGCTAGCCGAAAGGTAAGTCAAGGAATGAAGTGGCTAATTCAGTACTCCACCAAGCGAAATGGTAAGAGTATGGGCCAGAAAATGGCAGAAGAAATCATGGCCGCAGCTAAAGAAGAAGGCGCGGCATTTAAAAAGAAAGAGGATACCCATAGAATGGCTGAAGCAAACAAAGCGTTTGCTCATTTCAGATTCTAAAAGAGGATATAGCTAGGAACGATGGCAAAGAGAGATTTAAAATTCACGCGAAACATTGGAATTGCTGCACACATTGATGCAGGAAAGACCACAACTACAGAGCGTATCCTTTATTATGGTGGAGTAAGCCATAAGATAGGTGAGGTGCATGATGGCGCTGCTACCATGGATTGGATGGAGCAGGAGCAGGAAAGAGGTATTACCATTACTTCTGCAGCTACGACACTTAATTGGAATTATCGGGATCAAGTCTATCATGTTAATATCATTGATACTCCAGGCCACGTTGACTTCACGGTTGAGGTTAACCGTTCATTGCGTGTCTTAGACGGACTCGTCTTTTTGTTTAGTGCAGTTGATGGTGTAGAGCCTCAATCCGAAACTAACTGTCGTCTTGCGAACAACTACAACGTTCCGCGTATTGGCTTTGTGAACAAAATGGACCGTCAAGGTGCGGATTTCTTGAATGTGTGCAAGCAGGTTAGGGAAATGTTAGGTAGCCACGCACTCCCGCTCCAATTGAATATTGGTGCTGAGGAAGGTTTTGCCGGTGTGGTTGATTTGATCAACTTCAGAGGTATCACCTGGAATGAGGAGGACATGGGTATGACTTTTCAGGAAATTGATATACCTGCAGATATTATTGATGAAGCACGTGAACTTAGAGGGCAACTTCTTGAAGCTGTTGCTGAATTTGATGACACGTTGATGGAGAAGTATTTTGAGGATGAAAACTCATTAACTGAGCGTGAAATTCTCGATGCACTCCGTGAAGCTACTATTGCAGGAAAAGTTGTTCCAATGATGTGTGGGTCTGCCTTTAAGAATAAGGGCGTTCAAGCGATGCTCGATATGGTTATGGAGATTCTTCCTTCGCCCCTAGACACAGAAGCAGTAACTGGATATAATCCAAAGACAGATGCCGAAGAGTCTAGAAAGCCATCATCTGATGAGCCATTTGCTGCTTTAGCTTTTAAAATTGCCACTGATCCTTTTGTAGGACGTTTGTGTTTCACAAGATCTTATTCAGGAACTCTTTCTGCAGGCTCGTATGTTTTGAACACGAGAACTGGTAATAAAGAGCGTATATCTCGAATATTCCAAATGCATGCGAATAAACAAAACCAGATCCCTGAATTAGGATGTGGCGATATTGCTGCGCTTGTCGGATTTAAGGATATCAAAACAGGCGATACACTATGCGCTGAAGGCTCTCCTATAGTTTTAGAATCAATGGATTTTCCAGATCCAGTTATTGGTGTTGCTATTGAGCCAAAAACTCAAGCGGATGTCGATAAGATGGGCATGGCTTTAGGTAAGTTATCTGAGGAGGATCCAACATTAACGATTTACACTGACGAGGAGACTGGTCAAACTGTGTTAAGTGGTATGGGTGAGCTACACTTGGATATCATAATCGATAGGATGAGACGTGAGTTTAAGGTTGAGATAAACCAAGGTGCTCCTCAAGTCAATTATAAAGAATCAATCAAAGGATCAACTCAACATCGCGAGGTGTTCAAAAAGCAATCAGGTGGCCGTGGAAAGTTTGCGGATATTGTTGTGAATATTGAGCCAGGAGATCCTGAAAAACCAGGTTTGATTTTTGAAAATGCTGTTAAGGGTGGTAATGTTCCAAGAGAATTTGTGCCATCTGTTGAGAAGGGATTCAAAGAGGCCATGAAGAATGGTGTTCTTGCCGGTTATAACGTAGATAATTTAAAGGTCACGCTTCTAGATGGTT
>Ga0233426_10001676_pt1 | contig 19715 bp, 16 predicted proteins | sample SI_118_April2016_6_FD_179875 | JGI IMG/M metagenome (GOLD analysis project Ga0233426, IMG submission 179875) | Seawater microbial communities from Saanich Inlet, British Columbia, Canada - SI_118_April2016_10_MG | ecosystem: Environmental > Aquatic > Marine > Inlet | place: Canada: British...
GTTCTCAGAAAATGCTTTGCCGTCAATGCAAGGGATATCGTTAGCCTTACAGAACTCCTCAACGTGTCCGGTGTTTTCTTCACCGAGTATAACTACATCCGCATATTTAGCGGCTAAAAGCTGTAAGTCCTCACAGGTCGGCGCTTCTAAACCTTCGCACAACGCTGGGTCTATCTCATCAAACTCCATTCCTGATTTTAAGTTTGGACCTAAAGTCCCGTCAAAACCATTGTCGTAAGCAGAAAATACAATTTTGGCATCCTTGAAAATAGGGTTGTCCGCCTGGAAAAGACGTAAGTACATGGGCACTAACGCTGACATCCAACCGTGAACGTGGATAACGTCAGGCTTCCATCCTAATTTCTCAACAGTATCAATAGCGCCTTTGGAAAAGAAAAGCGTGCGTTCGTCATTATCCTCAAACTGCTTTCCGTCAGCATCCGCATAAGTGAATTTGCGTTTGAAGTATTCTTCATTGTCAATAAAATATACCTGCATACGTGCACCAGGAACCGAAGCAACTTTAATGATTAACGGCATATCCATGTCGTTGATCACCACGTTCATACCACTTAAGCGAATCACTTCGTGCAGTTGATGCCTGCGCTCATTAATGACGCCGAAGCGTGGCATGAATACGCGCACCTGGTGACCACTGTCGTTCGTCTTCTTAGCCAAAGCCAGAGTCGTACTTGAAATGGTGTTTTCAGGTAAATAAGGATGAATTTCTTGGGAAATGAATAAGACGCGCTTGCTTTCCATAGGAGAAAGTATATTTAAAATAGGGTGCAAAGATACCTATTTTCGCCCTTTATATCAAAGAATGGGCTAGATTTGGAGCCCTTTTAACACTTATGAAACACATTCGTAGCATTGAGGAGTTAGCGCGCTGGAAATCTGAAGGTCGCGAAAAAAAATTGGGCTTTGTTCCAACGATGGGTGCATTGCATGAAGGACACTTGAGTTTGGTCCAACTTAGTCAAGAAAAATGCGATAGAACATTAGTCAGCATTTATGTCAATCCAACCCAGTTTAACAATAAAGAAGATTTCGCTAAATACCCTAATACGCTCGAGGCGGACTTGAGCGCGTTGGAAGCTATGGGTTGCGATGCGGTATTTCTTCCAGATGCGGATATGCTTTATCCTGAGGGTTTGAAGTCTAGACGATTTGATTTTGAGGGTTTGGACCGACACATGGAAGGTGCAGGACGTCCAGGTCACTTTGAAGGAATGGCCACCGTGGTCACACGATTCTTTGCCCTGATTGAACCTGATGTCGCCGTTTTTGGTGAAAAAGATTATCAGCAACTGAGCATTATTAGACACGTGGTTGCAAAAGAGAATTGGCCCGTAGAAATCGTGCCCGGACCTATTTCTAGAGAAGCAGACGGACTGGCGATGAGCAGCCGAAACATGCGACTTTTACCACATGAGCGTAAAGAATCCGCGCAAATTTATGCGGTATTAAGCCGCGCCATTTCTACCCTAGATCTTGAAAAAACGACCAGAAAGACCTTCGAAAAAGCGTGTATCAAAGTACTGGATGCGGTACCGTCAATTCGTGTGGAATACGTAAGCTGTTGTGATGCCGCAACACTTCAACCTTTGGACGAATTCAACACTTCCCGTCCCGCTAGAGTGTTTGCTGCTGTTCAATGTGGAAAAGTCCGACTCATTGACAACCTTCCTCTTTTTTAAGCTACTTTTGCCGCATGCAAATAGAGGTTGTAAAAAGTAAAATTCATCGCGTTCATGTTACAGGAGCAGAGCTGGATTATATCGGTTCTATTACCCTAGATACAGAACTCATGGATGCCGCCGGAATTTTACCCGGAGAGCGCGTTTATATCGTAAACATCAATAACGGTGAGCGTTTCGATACGTACACCATTGCAGGTACTCCTGGCGCAGGGGAAGTAACTCTAAACGGACCCGCTGCTCGACGCGTACAAAAGGGCGATATCATTATCATCATTGCTTACGCACACATGAGTCCAGAAGAAGCAAAATCATTTAAACCGAGCATCGTTTTTCCGAACGAGACTACGAATCGAATAGTTTAATGGCGAATTGGGTAAAAAAGACGGTGCAGTACATACTCTTTTTGGGTATTGGCGTTGCCTTGCTTTACCTAACCTTTAAAAATGTCAATCCTGTTGACCTGTGGAACAACCTGAGGGAAGTGCCCGTGAGTGGTCTTCTGTTGGTCGTAGCGATTGGCTTCATAGCAATTATTTTCCGCGGCTTACGCTGGGTACAGATGCTGCAAAGCCTAGGGTATGAAGTAAAGGGCACTCGCGCTATTGCTGCAGTTGCCTTTAGTTATCTTGTAAATTTAGTCACCCCTCGTGTTGGTGAGGTCGCGCGATGTACCGCGTTGCACAAAACGGATCATGTTCCTATCGATAAGCTCGTGGGAACTGTGGTCTTGGAGCGCGTAGTAGATACCCTTTTATTTGCTGTTGTGACGTTGAGCACAGTCGTTATTTCCGGCGATGAATTACGTGATTTTATGACCCAAAGCGGCGCTCAAATTCCAGAGCTTTCTATGGCGGGTACTCTGAGCATTGTTGCTGTACTAGTGGCCATTTTAGGTTTGGTTTTGTTCACGCGTAAAATTTGGATGCAATGGTCCATTGCCCTGAAAATAGCAGGATTTGCAACGGGCATGATCACGGGACTGCGCAGCCTTCGTACCGTCAATAACAAGCCGCTCTTTTGGTTTTATTCTATTGGAATTTGGACCTGTTACGTTGTGACCATAGCCGTTGGCTTTACTATTGTAGAGGGCGTTCAAGGCATTGGTGCAGAACAAGCATTTTTCGTCAGTGTAGCCGCTGGTTTAGGGTTTGTTATTCCCGTACCGGGAGGCATCGGCGCCTACCATTACCTCGTCTCGAAAGCTTTAGTTGTTTTGGGGCTCTCGCCATTTATTGGAACATCCTTTGCCACCCTCATTCACAGTTCTCAAAGTTTAATGTTTGTCTTAACGGGCGCCTTAGGCTTTGTTTTTCTCTATTTTGCAGGAAGAAAATAAGTCTTCCTCATGGCAAAGCAGAAAAGCATTTTTAATTGTACCCAGTGCGGCACCCAACACAGCAAGTGGATGGGACAATGCCAGGGCTGTAAAGAGTGGAACACACTCGTTGAGGAAGTTGAAATAAAAAGCAAACCGGATCCGCGCGCATGGAGCGGTGAGCAAGCTGCTGCCAAACCCATTCGAATCGAAGATGTCGAGCACCATAGTGTGCAGCGCTTCCCTATTCAAGATTTTGAGTTTTCCCGTGTTTTAGGCGGTGGGGTTGTGCCTGGATCAGTGACTCTTCTTGGTGGAGAGCCGGGGATAGGAAAAAGTACGCTTCTGCTGCAATTAGCGCTTAGTTTCAGTGGCACCGTAGCGTACATTTCCGGCGAAGAAAGTCCCTCGCAAATAAAATTGCGTGGCGAACGAATTGGTAAAGCGGTGAGCGAATTGTATTTGCTCAGTGAGACGAAGACTGACGCGATTTTCAACCACTTAAAATCGGTCCGACCTCATCTGGTTATTGTAGATTCTATCCAAACGCTTCACGTTCCACACGTCGAAAGCACGCCGGGTTCGGTGGCACAGATTCGTGAGAGTGCCGCCAGTTTTATTCGTTATGCAAAAGAGACGGGTACGCCAGTGTTATTGATCGGCCATATCAATAAGGAGGGCAGTATTGCTGGGCCTAAGATTCTCGAGCATATGGTGGATGTCGTGCTCCAATTTGAAGGCGATCCTAACCTACTTTACCGCATTCTTCGAGCACACAAGAACCGATTTGGCTCTACCCACGAAATAGGCCTTTACACCATGGAACAAGGCGGTCTATATGGTGTGGAAAATCCTAGCGAACTGCTCGTGACAAAACAACACGATGGCCTCAGCGGCAATGCCGTTGCAGTAATGGTCGAGGGCGTTCGGCCCATGCTCATAGAACTTCAAGCACTTTGTTCTACTGCCGTGTATGGAACACCGCAACGTTCAACAACCGGATTCGATACGCGTAGACTCAATATGCTACTTGCGGTACTAGAAAAACGCTGCGGTTTCAGATTGGGCCAAAAAGATGTCTTCCTTAACGTAACCGGTGGTTTAAAGGTGGACGACCCGGGACTGGATTTAGCAGTTGTCGCGGCTATACTAAGTTCGAATGGGGACGATCCCATTACGGGCAAGGTATGTTTTGCAGGAGAGGTTGGGTTGACGGGCGAAGTTCGTCCCATCACACGCGTAGAGCAGCGCATCAAAGAGGCCGAGAAATTGGGCTTTGAGACCATCTACATCAGTGGACATCACCAAATAGAAAAATCCCACTACGACATTGCCATAGTGGGATTAAAGAAAATCGAAGAGCTGGTGCAAGCCCAGTTCCTGTAAGATTTAGTTTCCGCCTTCCAATAGGTTGGCCAATTCTGTTAAGTCCGGTGTCAAAATGATTTCCGTACGACGGTTGATTGCTTTGTTTTCTGGCGTATCGTTATCCACCAGTGGAATGAACGCTCCGCGACCTGCTGCAGTGATACGTTCTGGATTCAAACCTTGATTGGTCGTCAAGATTTTAACCACGTTTGTCGCACGCATTACACTCAAATCCCAGTTATCACGGACCTGACTCTGTCCTCTGTAGGGGTCGTTATCTGTATGTCCTTCTACAAGCACACTAATGTCATTGTTTTCAGCGAGTACGCGTGCCAGATTTTCTAAGGCCACTTGTCCTTTCGGTGCGACATCCCAAGAACCTGGGGCGAACAACAAGCTGTTTTCAAGACTAACATACACTTTACCATCGCGCATATTTACGGTCAGTCCCTTGCCGGTAAACCCGAGCAGTGCATCTGCCACTTTCTGGCGTACGTAAGCAACTGTGCTGTCCTTACGGCGTATCACACCTTCCAGTTCATTCACTCTACGTTGCCCTTTTTCTAGTAATAACCGTTCCGTGTTCAAACTGTCTTCTTTGGCTTGAAGGCGGTTTTGAAGACTGCCCAATTGGTCCATGAGTGCCTTGTTCTCTCGAGCACTGGCCGCGATCAATGAACTGTTGTTATCGAGCAAGTAATCGTACTGTTTTGACAGGCGATCATATTTGGTCTGAAGTACACGCATTTCATCGAATTTCGTTGTGGTATCTGCCACCAACGATTTATTCTCGCGACGAGCTTCTGTCAAAGTGCGCTGAAGTTCGGTGTTCTCCGCAGCGCGGGTTTCACTTTTCTGACGCAATTGGTCCGCTTCATTGTTTAAGAGTTCGTATTTATCTTGTAATGCCTTGTGCACCTTCGTACTGACACACGAAGTTCCAAGGAAGCCTACAAGCGCAAGAATGAGTAGCTTTTTCATAGTTTACTTTAATTCAACAGCAACGGTTCCAACTAAATAAGAATCGGTCATAATGGCAAGGGTATAGATGCCTGATTCTAATTTTACCGGCGCATCTATGGCACGCTTCGCGTCAATACATACTTCGATCGCTTCCCCTTGGAAATTCACAACCGCTTTACCGTTAAAACCAGATTGCTCGCCGCCAACCACAGCCTGATTCTGTTCTGGTGCATCCACAGGTTTGCCGTTTTCACCAATCCATTTTACATAAAGTGTTTCTTCACCTGTCGCTGCAATTCTGTTTTTTGCCAAAGTGATGCATGCTGTTATCCCGTCCGCCTTGCTGGCACGACGTGTTCTGCGCATTTTACCGTTACCTGCGATACGAAACGCCTCTGTTGTCGAAGTAGCGATGACCAATTGCTTTCCTTTAGCAACGGTCTCGTAAGTCCTGTATTTGTATTGCGTAAAGAAGCATTTGCATCCATGGCTGTATTCAAACTGTCTGCAACCAATTGCTCGCGAACACGCAGTGCTTCGTAGGCAGCGTTGGCGCTATCAAGTTTTCCAACTAAGGCCGCATTCTCCTTCTTCATGGCACCTAAGCGGCTGCGGTAGCTTGTTAAAGACTTTTTATTTTGAACATTCACCGCGTTGATGCTATCAATCATGCCGCCTAATCGGGTCATTTCATATTGAATAAATGCATTCAAACTATCGTTTTGACCCACCTGAGCTTCAAGATCTTCTTTCATATCCGCTAATTCCATGGTCAACGATTGCTTTTCTAAAGCCAGCTCGTGGTTCTCCTCACTACGTAAATAAAGCAATGCGCCTAATACGATCACGGCCAATGCCATGATGATTAAGACCGGTCCTAGTTTGCTTTTTTTGTTTCCTGTACTCATGTGTGTGTTATTATCTTAATTAAGTAACGAAGCTAATCATTAAGCCGCTTTCCAATGTTTTCCAGAGGGTTAAGTTTTTTAACAAGGGCAGTATTCCCGCAAAGATGCTTGCAATGCAACGTCGTATTGTCCGTCTTAGAGCAAAGCCTGTGCCAATTCTGTTTGTGCAGCGCACCGCAAATAGATTCCATCGCCGCCCAACGTACCAATGTACTTTCTAGCACCTTACCTACAGCCAAACCCACCTCCTTTCGATCGGCTCTTTATTTCACTGGACCGGTCGAAATCTATTGCTACAGCTTAAAATACGGCGGTAATTATACACTAGGTGTCATCCTCGGTAAATACTTTCTCTCACCGCTCATCTTAAAAACGCTCGAAGGCCAGCGCCGGCCGGTGGTGGTGACTGCCATGCCTGTGCATCTATGGCGCCGTTTCAAGCGAGGCTATAATCAAAGCGAAGCGCTGGCCCGCGGCGCACTTCAAGGCGTGCGTGAGGCTGGTATTGATGTACACTACAGGACGCTCTTAAAAAAAACTGCGCACCGAAAAAGCCAAATTCATTTTGATCCGTTTCATAGATGGAGCAATACTAAAGGAGCGCTGCAAGCAACAAAAAAGCGCGTCCCGAAGGACGCGCTCATCTTTATCATTGACGACACTGTAACTACAGGGTCTTCGTTAATGCGAGCAGCAGAGGTCGTGCTACAAGCCCACCCAAAATCCGAAGTGCACTTACTCGCGCTCGCGCAAGAACTTTAATGGCGTACCACCACTGTTTTTTGCAGTAAGCCCTTAGCTGTTTCTATTTCGATAACGTAGGTGCCGCTCGCAGCAGCACTTAGATCATAAGTCTTTTCAAATCCACCAGCTTGTGCTTCAAATGTGTCTGCACTAATCACTTGACCTAGGTAGTTCACGATACGAACGGCAACAGGCGAGGCTTGATCAAGCGTACCATTAATGGCGAGCAGGCCTTGTGTTGGGTTAGGGTAAACCACTAGTGCGCTCAAATCTGAATGCTCCTCGAGGCCAATACCTTGGATCGATACAAAGATTTGTTGGCTCGTAGTATCACAATCCCCATAAAGCTTCAATACTGCCGTGTACTGGCCATTGGCTGTGTACGTATGGGTTTGTGAAGCACCTGTACCCGATCCGTTAGTTCCGTCACCAAAGTTGATGAAATAGGACGTGTACCCGGCTGCACCTGCCCAAGTAAAGGTAATGTCAGCGAACGTTGCGCTAATGGAATCAATGTTGTAGTTCGGGTTACCTACGTTGATTGCGGAGCAACTGTCGGTAGTGAATTGGTAATTCATACGCAAGGAGGTATCCCCGGCAGCACAAACCTCAGCCACATCGAAATTGTAGGAGGTTAATGGTTGCAGGCCGGTCATTGAAGCCATAGCAGACGTAGATGTTCCCATCATCGTATTGGTAGCGCCAAAGGCCGTGTAATGGAACACGTACGAGCCGTTACCGCCAGTCCAAGAAATATCCGCAAAGGTGCTTCCCATGTTGGCTGCAGCTACATTAGTTGGTGTAGGACAAGATGGTGTAACACAGTTCGCCATAACTGTATCCACAGCGCCTGCATTAAAATTCCCGGCAGAAACACTAACGTTTTGAGAACCTGAGACATTTGAAAGCGTGTAGTAAACCTCAGAAGGATAGGTTCCTTGCGAAGCATTAACGACTGCAATTTCAGTTCCGGCACACACTTCAAAATCAACAATCAAGCTATCTCCCGTAGTAAATGCAGGTCCAAAGGTTTGTCCATAGGCGCCGTTGTAATAGAGGTCAACGGTGGCGCCGTTCCATCCATCTCCATAGGTATCGTACATACTCATGGTATAGGTACAGAGGTCTGTAGTATCACAACTGTTCGTACAGAATGATATAGGACCCAAAGTATCAGAGGTGCCATTACCTCCACAATCTGCGATAAGAATAATGTCGTAACAGGTGTTCGAAGAGAGGCCCGTAATGGTGAAATTCGAGCTGGTCGTTGAATCTGTGGATGAAACCATTGAACCCGTTGCCTGAACGAAGCCCTGAGGGCCCCACTCGTAGACAAACGTTCCTGTATTCCCGTTCGGGTTGAAAGAGAAATTCACGTCGTTCTTACCGGCGGTGTAAATTAAATCTTTAGGGTTTGGACAAAGGGTATTACAGCTCGCCTGGAATGCAGCCATCTGTGTACCCAGGGTTGTAGATGAACTATTGGTGTAGGTAGTAATGGTTGCCCCTCCACTTACCACATTCAAGCCAATTTCACTCGGGTAACTTCCAGCATCACTTACCACAATAGTATAGGAACCTCCGGTACAGACACTAATGGTTTCGGTATAGCTAGAACCGGTTAAAAAGTTTGCACCTAGTTCATACTCAACCCCACCTTGAGCGTTAATTACTTCCACCAGGGCACCATTCCAACCGTCACCCCACGAATCGGTTAATTCAATGGTGAAGGTACACATGTTTGAAGGCGAACAGGTCATGGTTTTAAAAGTCGCAGGGCCAAATCCTGCAGAAACGGAACTGTCTGCACACATTTGCACCACATAGACGTCATAAGTCGTATTGCTATCCAATCCTGTCAACCAGGCTGGAGAACCACTCACGGTCACAGAGGTACCCGTGCCTTGGACAAATCCTGGAGGGCCGTATTCTAAATAGGTTTGAATACCGTTCGAAGTGTATGTGATCTGAGCGCTGTCCTGGAGGACGGTACCGACAGCAATAGCTGAAGGCGGAAGACAATCCGGCGCGTTAGTAATGGTAATATCTTCAATGTAGACCGCGCTGTAGGTCGTTGAATCACTACTCACGATCGCAATATGATCGTCCATCATATTGTACCCCGTAGAGGCATCAAAATAAATGGTGAATTGGGTCCAGTTGCCGCCATTTGGTACAAACACTGTATCCATAATATCAAGAGTGGACAAAGAAGAGGTATTACTGACCGTCCCAATGTATAGAGCGTTACCACCAGACCATGACGTATTCGCTGCATAAAATTCCATTTGCTTCGTACCGCTGTCTAGGCCGGTGATCGCTGGACTCACCAACGCCTCGTAAGAAGCGTCGAAACTGTTGTAGAGGTAATAATAATTGGCACCACTTCTCGGCGATACACTCCAAGTAGCGTTATCAATGTATCCGTAACCGGCTGCACCTGACTCTTCTAAATAATACCAACACGAAGGGGCGTTTGGATTGCTAAATCCGCCTGTAGAATCATTGTCAAATCCTTCATATACTGGAGTGCTTAACGCTGTACAAAGTGTTTTCACCGTGTAAGGACCTACTGTTTGGCTGTACCCGTTTCCGGCTGCGCTACAATTGGTTTCAATGAAAAATTCATAAGACGTGTTTGGTGACAATCCACTCACCGTAACGAATGTATCTGTAACGGTAATAGAGGTAGGGACATTGCTTGAACCTGCGATGCCATAATCTACTGTGAAAAGCGTATCCGCACTGGTCCAAATCAACGTAGCCGTAGTATCAGAAGCCGTTAAACTCGCGAATACAGGGGCAGGACATGCCGGCGGTGTCGTGACGGTTACAGTGTAATCATGTACCTCACCGTAGATAAAACTTGAACAGCTCTGCGCCGCAGTGATTGCAGCCGAAAAGTTAGAACGCACACGTAAGCGGTACGAACCTAAACTTACCGTTGACGGTATAGTGATGGAGCCTGTAGTAGTGCTCCAAGCGTTTGTAGGGCTTGACCATAGATGCTCACCGCTGTCGTCAAAATCACCGTCATCATTAAAATCAATCCAAAGCGCAAAATATTGCGTTGACCAGTTTGAAGTAAAGGATATTGACGTGGGCGCAGTCTGCTGAATGAATACTGTATCCGATGTTTGTACGTTATAGTTTCCCGTTGAACAACCCGTGGCTGTATCTTGGAAACTGCCGATGAATACATCTTCAATATCATCCCCATAGGTGCAACCTGTGGAATACGTTGGTGCACAATACGTTTGTGCTTGTAGGGCAAGAGCGAACGTACTCAAAAGAATCGGAAGTAGGAGTTTTTTCATTTGTAGTACTATTTAGATTTTACCGAATGAAAATAAGCCTTTTTAAGATTCAACCGTCAGCGCTAGTAACATAAAAGGGTGAATGTTGAGAATAACTGATTCAAAGCAGTGTTTTAATGAGGGTGGTTTGGAATGAATTGGTCAATTTTGTTTTCTATGAAACGCTATTTCTCCTTTTTGGTGCTATCCCTTCTATTGGTGGGGTGTGCAGTGCAAAGCAAGCCGCAAGGCGGTCCGCGCGACGAAATACCACCAATAATTCTTTCACAATCGCCGAAGCCAGGGGAGCTTCATTTTAACGGTCATGAGGCATCGATCGTTTTTAACGAATACATTCAAGCGAAAAATCTACGATCAGCAATGGTCGCAACCCCTGAATTGGAGGGGCTTCAAGCAACAGTCAAAGGGAAACGACTGAGCATAACGTGGGACGAACAAGAATTGCGTGCGCAAACGACGTACCGCATCTCTTTTGGAGACGCCATCGGCGATTTAAATGAAAACAATCCCTATCCTAACCTAGAAATGGTTTGGAGCACAGGCGATTATGTGGACAGCTTACGCCTTAATGTGCGTATCGAGCCCCAGTCAAAAGTGACGTTTGAGTCGCTAAAGGTTTGGCTCGTCGCTTCTAACACAGATACCGTTCAAGCCCCTGCGTTTAGTGCCACGCCTTCCAAAGATGGCATCGTAACGTTTAATTATCTCCCTACAGATTCCTTCGACATACTGGTATTTGAAGACCTCAATTTCGATGGAATGTGGGCCCCTGAGTCCGAAACCTTTGGATTTCTAAAAGGTGCGGCCTCCTCTTCCGATTCTATGGCATATACCGTTCCATTCTTTAACGCCTTCTTTGAAACGCCAGAGGAAAATTCAACCGCATTTATGGATTCCATCGCCACGCTTCTGGATACCACAAAATCTGAGAATTTAGGAAGGCTGACGCTCATTATTCCACCGGCGAATACTACCGTCTTTGCTTGGCTTACACACGAAAGTGGTTACCTGCAATCCTTTGTTTATCCTTCGTTTCGAGAATCTGATACCAGTTACATTGATTTAGGAATGCAATTGCCCGGGAAGTATACTTTTTCGGGTTTTACTGATACCAATGGCGATTTCTTGTGGACGCCTGGATCTTGGTACGACGGTAAAGGGAATGATCCCATTTTGGAAGAACAAACCTTCGAGCTCAAAGCAAATTGGGACCTGGAGCAAACGCTAAACTTTAAGTGATGAATCGCAAACAGATTGTACTTTTCCTACTGGTATTTGGCGCAGGGCTGCAGGGCTACGGTCAATCGTATATATCTCGGTTATGGAATACGAAGAAATACGCCGAAATCGTCGAATATTCATCTAAGGGCCAATCACTTAGCGGGCAGGATAATGTCTACGTTGGTCGCGCATTTATGGCGCTTGACCCACCCCAGCCATTACGCGCTTTAGAGCATTACGATCTTGCGGTAGCAAAGCGCTGGCAGAAAGATGATTTGTACTTTTTTCGTTCTGAGGCCAACTATGCCGTCAAAAAATACAATGCCGCACTGGCTGATCTAGAGGTCTGCCTTCAAATGCGTCCGAACTACCAAAAATATTTGCTTTCAAAAGCGGCAATAGCTTATGAGAAAGGCGATAAAGAATTGGCTTATAAAACGTACTACACGGTAAGCGAACTCTACGATAAACAAATGCCTTATTACATGCTTGTGGTGATTAATATTGAGCGCGAGCGGTATGTAAAAGCACAAGAACAAATTGAACGAAACCTGCTTCGATTCGAGCGCGGCAAAGACTTTTGGACCTTTACCGCGGAACAGGAAGTAGAATTGGAATGGCGAATTTTTAAGGACTATTCAAAAGCGCTGAAAGCGCAAGAGTCACTGCTCTCCTACAAGCCAGATAATGCCCTCTATTTGGTCAATAAGTTATTGCTGCTTCGTATCTCAAAACAGGATACCGCAGCGGCCATGGCTGAAGAAGATTTTCAAAAGCGCTACAATACCACTGCCCTTCCTCTCGAGTATTATAAGAAAGGTTCATTCAAGGTGAGCGAGCGTTTTACAACGAATGGGGTAATCGAAGATTTCAGGTATTTCCGTCCCCACTTGTTTGACGGTAAAAAATACAGCCGATTTTATGTAAGCGATAACGGTCGAATAGTGGGAGAACATTGGGCAGGTCTTCAAACTTCACCTGAGGACAGCACACAAAAACTCTGGCAATTCTTCAATGGCATATCAACCCGGTATACCCAGGCTTCGGATACTTCGTATGTGGGTTTTTCAAGCCTTTTCGAACTTCCAGACAGTGCATTTACTGCGAGACCTTCAGGAGAAATCCGCATGGGGATGGATACCTTAGAGCAACACCTCCTGAACGATTCACTGCCTAAAGTGCAGCTTCCTAAAGATACCGTGCCCGCCGGAGGGGAAACACCTCTCTTTCCGGTGCGTCAGGATTCTAGCGGGGTTCTAAAAGAGCTTTGATGTCTTCAATGATTCGTTCCGCTTCGTTGGTTCCATCGTAAAAACCACGAATGCGTTTTTTTTCATCCACCAGGATGACGTTTTCCGTATGGATAAAATCATGTTCATCAAAACTAGTACCGGGCTCCATGACTGCGAAATATTCGCGGCGCGCCATACGGTACAATTCCTCTTTTTCACCGGTCAATAAATGCCATTTTCCTTTGATGGCACTCACGCGCTCGCTGTAGGCGCGCATCACTTCAACCGTGTCGATTTCAGGCATTACGGTGTGGCTCACGAGGTGCACTCGCGGGTCGTCTTTAAAAACTTCCTGTACTTGCTGAAAGGTTTTTCCCATGTCAATACAAATGGTGGGACAGGTGGTGAAGAAAAAATCGGCCACATATATTTTGCCTTGAAGCAACGAAGAGTCTGCGCGATTGCCCCATTGATCGACCAATGCAAAGTCGCCGATGCGGTGGCCGCGTCCTTTGCGCTCCAAATCATCATCTACTACTGCTGGATTTAGGTCTGACGGATTGTAGATAGGCAAGACCCTTTTAGGCTGTAAAACCACATAGGAAGCAATGGAACCTCCAACAAATACTACAAAGAGAACGGCAATTTTTAACCATTCTGACGGGCTGAGCTTTATCTTTATCATAGAATTCAAAAGTACATCACGGCATGAAGCTTTTCCACACCTTTAGTCACGCTATTTTGGCGCTTTTCATTGCAGGTATAACCACAGCATGCGGTGGTGGTTCAGACCCCTCTGCAATAGAATCGTCTACAAAGCAGGAATCTTTGGAAAAGGGTCAATCTGGGGGAACTGAAATTCCATCAGAAATAAAAAGTCTTTTGTCAAAAAACACCTGCTTAGGGTGCCATAAAATGGACAAAAAATTAATTGGACCTTCTTTTTTGGCGATTGCCAAGCGTGGGTATACCGATAAAGAGTTGGTGCAGTTGATCAAGGAACCGGTCCCGGAGAATTGGTCCGACTACCCACCAATGGCCCCAATGGCGTGGGTCGAAGACAAACAACTGGAAGCCATGGCCGTTTGGATTGCCTCCTTACCAAAAGAATAATTTTTACCCCTTGGATATAAAAAACCTGCTTTCCGTTCATAAGATCAGTAAGTCTTATGGCATCAAAACCTTGTATACGGACATCACCTTTGGTATTCATGAAGGCGAAAAGGTGGCTATTGTGGCCAAAAACGGCGCAGGGAAAACAACCCTGATCCGGACGCTGATGGATCCCGCGACAGCAGATACTGGCGATGTAGTCTTTCGCAATGGCGTAAAACTTCGCTACCTGGAGCAACAACCAAATTTTGATACGGGACTTACGGTTCGTCAAGTGCTTTACGACAGTGAGCATGCTGGCTTAGAGGCGCTGCGTCACTACGAAAAGGTGCTTGAAGAGGGCGGCGATGGCGATGCCATGCAACGGGCATTAGATCAGATAGAGGCAACGGATGGATGGAATGTTGAGGGCCGGATTCAAGAAATGCACGGTAAGATGAATCTGCCCGATATGGACCGGATTATTGATTCGTTTTCCGGTGGAGAAATCAAACGGTTGGCCTTGGCCCAATTATTTATCGAAGAGCCGGACCTCATCTTAATGGACGAGCCTACCAACCATTTAGACCTGGACATCATTGAATGGTTAGAAGAGTACCTCATTCAATACCGTGGAGCCTTGCTAATGATCACGCACGACCGCTACTTTTTAGAGCGTGTTTGTGGGACGATATTCGAGTTGGAGAACAAGCAGTTCTACAAATACGAAGGGAACTACAGCTACTACCTCGAGCAGAAGGAGGTGCGCGAGGCGAATGAAGCAGCAAATTTGCACAAGGCGAAGCAACTGTTTAAAAAGGAACTGGACTGGATGCGTAAAACGCCGAGCGCACGAACGGGTAAGTCGAAAGACCGTATTGACCGATTCAAAGACATTAAAAAAGTCGCTAAACAACGTATCGACGACAGCGAAGTTTCGTTGGAAATCAACAGCCAGCGTCTGGGCGGTAAGATTTTAGAGCTGCATAAATTGGGCAAAAGCTACCCGAACCGTCTGCTTATTGACAACTTCAGTTACGTTTTTAAAAAAGGAGAGCGCGCGGGGATTGTAGGGCCCAACGGATGTGGTAAATCTACCCTTCTAAAGATGATCATGGGACTTGAAACGCCCGACAAAGGAAAAATCATCACGGGCGAAACCGTGGTGTTTGGACACTACACACAAGATGGCATCATCGATAAAGGCGAGTTAAAAGTCATTGAGGTTGTTCAGGAAATTGGTGAATACATCACTTTGAAGAAGGGTCAAAAACTCACTGCTTCGCAACTCTGCGAGCGCTTCCTTTTTGATGGGCACCAGCAGTACAGTTACGTAAGCACGCTCAGCGGCGGTGAGAAAAGAAGGCTGTTTCTGTTGACTATTTTAATGAAGAACCCCAACTTTCTCATTCTGGATGAGCCGACGAACGACCTGGACATTTTAACGCTACAAGCTCTTGAAGAGTTTTTAGACGACTTCCCGGGCTGCCTGTTGGTGGTGAGTCACGACCGTTATTTCTTAGACAAATTGTGCGACCATCTTTTTGTTTTTGAAGGCGGCGGTCGCATTAAAGATTTCAATGGGCATTATTACGAATGGCGTGAAGAGCAAAAACGTATTGATGCTATTCGTGTAGCGCAAGAAAAAATGGTAGTCGCCGTAACGGAAGAGGCACCCAAGGAAAAGGTAAAACTCAGTTTCAAGGAACGCATCGAATGGGAGGCTTTACCAGAAGAAATTGCAGCTTTAGAAGCGAAACGCGACGCACTAAATGCGGTATTTGAAGGAATCGATCAGGATCCGGAGGAAGTAGTACGCGCGGCAGAAGAAATAAAAGTCGTGCTAGAGGCGTTAGACGAGAAAGAAATGCGCTGGTTAGAATTGGCAGAATTTGCCAACGAATAACTAACTTTAAACCAGTACCTAACCTGTTAAAATAGTACCATTGAGCGATTCAAATGCCATCCTGCAACTCCGCGGAATAACGCGCGACTTTAAAATGGGCGCACAGACTGTGCATGTCTTAAAAGGCATCGATCTCGATATTTATAAAAATCAATACGTAGCATTAATGGGGCCTTCCGGATCTGGAAAGTCTACTTTGATGAATTTGTTGGGTTGTTTAGATACGCCTACTTCAGGGTCGTATGTGTTAAATGGATCTGATGCAAGCGCCCTTGACGATAATGCACTTGCGGAAATTCGAAACAATGAAATCGGCTTCGTCTTCCAGACGTTTAACCTATTGCCGCGCTCGACAGCGCTTGACAATGTAGCCCTACCTCTAGTCTACGCAGGGTGGGGAAAAGAAGAACGAATAGCGCGCGCTCAAGAAGTATTGGAACAAGTCGGTTTGGGCGATCGCATGGACCATAAACCCAATCAGCTTTCGGGGGGACAACGTCAACGTGTAGCAGTGGCGAGAGCATTGGTAAATAGACCTGCCCTTATTCTCGCTGATGAACCTACCGGTAACCTAGATTCTAAGACCTCCGTGGAAATCATGAAACTCTTTGATGCTATTCAAGCTGCCGGGAATACTGTGGTATTGGTAACGCACGAAGAAGACATCGCTCAACACGCCAAGCGTGTCATCCGTTTGGTGGACGGAAACATAGATTCAGATATTTCAAAATAGACCCAAATGAAAAAGTTCACCTTCCTTTTTGCGCTCGTCCTCTTCGGATTTTCGAGCTTCGGACAGCACACCTTAACCCTGGAAGATGCCGTCCTAAATGGACGTAAGTATTACCCGCAAGGGCTGATCATGCCGCAATGGGTGCCGGCTACAGATGCCTATTCACATTTGATCGACGGCTACCAAACTATGGCCATCATTGATGCCAAATCTGGAGAAGAAAGCGGCCGTATTACTGCCGGACAGATTAATGATGCCTTGACCGCCGCCAATCAAGAAGTAAGCCTAAGAGGCACTTGGATGCTCGAGTGGCAGGACGACCATACGGTAAGATTCACTGAAGGAGGCACCTTGTACTCGTACGACATGAACACGAGCGAGATCACCGCACATTTCACCATGGCAGAAGGCAATGCAAACGTGCACCTCAGCGCCTATGGAAACGGAGCCTACACAGTGGGCAACAATGTGTTTGTGAGTTGGAACGAAGACGGTACTACGGTCCAAGTGACCAAGCATGAAAACCCAAACATCGTCAGTGGTCAGGCCATTGCACGCAGCGAATTTGGAATCACCGAAGGGCTGTTCTGGAACCCAAAAGGAGATGCCATCGCATTCTATGAAAAGGATGAAAGTGCGGTGACCAGCTACCCCCTCTTAAACATCACCTCTACACCCGGCTCCCTCAACGAGATCAAATATCCGATGGCCGGTCAGGGATCGGAATATGCCAAAGTGGGCGTGTACCGCAAGGGCAGCAAAAAGTCAATCTACCTCGATACCGATGGGGTGGAGCACGATCAATATTTGACCAACCTCAGCTGGTCACCCGACGGCAAGACTATTCTTTTGGCCATCGTGAATCGTGCCCAAAACCACTATGATGTGGTGGCCTTCAGTGCCAAAAATGGAAAGCGGGGAGAAACCTTGTTGAGCGTGAGCAATGATAAATGGGCTGAACCTGAACATGCCGCCTATTGGGTGAACAATAAGGAGTTCGTTTGGATGACCGAGCGCGATGGGTATATGAATTTGTACTTGTACAACACCAAAGGAGAATTGGTCCGTCAACTGACCGATAATGATTTTGTGGCTACAGGCATCCTAGGCCAGGACAAGAGCGGAGACCTCCTCTTCAACGCGACGGGCGATGACCCGCGCGAATCTCACCTGTTCAGCGTGAGCTTGAAGGGCAAGCAGATCCAATTAACCCAGGCAGCCGGCTATCACAGTCCTACCGTACAAGAGGGAGGGCATTACTTTATAGACAGCTACAGCAGCGTGGACGTACCTGCCAAAGACGTGTTGATGACCACTGGTGGAGAAGAGGCGCGCACCCTTGCCGAGGCGGCCGATCCGTTTGAAGGCACAAACATTCGCAAGCCAGAAATGGGCAATATCACCGGTCCCGACGGTTCTACCTTGTACACCCGTACCTACTTGCCGTACGATTTTGACGGTTCTAAAAAATACCCCGTACTGGTCTATGTATACGGCGGACCACATGCCCAAATGGTGACCAACAGATGGAACGGCGGCGGGCCGTTTTGGATGAACGAATTTGCCAACCGAGGATTTATCGTATTTACATTGGACAACCGCGGTTCAGCGCATCGCGGGACAGATTTCGAGCAGCAGATCCACAGACAATTGGGCACTGTTGAAATGGAGGACCAATTAGCCGGTGTCGCCTACCTCAAATCTCTTCCCTATGTCGACGGGGACCGTATGGCCCTACACGGATGGAGCTATGGTGGATTCATGACAACCTCACTCATGCTTCGCCAGCCAGGCACCTTTAAAGCGGGTGTTGCCGGTGGTCCTGTGACAGATTGGAAATACTATGAAATCATGTACGGCGAGCGCTACATGGACCGTCCCGAAGAGAACGAGAATGGCTATGCAGAAAACCGCTTGCACAACTACGTGAGCAACCTTCAAGGCGACCTCCTACTCATCCACGGCACCGTGGACGATGTGGTAGTCATGCAGCACAACCTCAGTCTCGTGAAATCCTTCATCGATGCGGGGGTACAAATGGATTTCTTCCCGTACCCCATGCACCCACACAATGTGCGTGGTAAGGACAGGCTGCACCTGATGACTAAGGTGTTGAACTACGTTGAGGACAGTTTGGAGGAGTAGGGTAGTACGGTGGGTTAACGAATAACTTGATCTGGGCAAGATATAAAGTCCAATTCGTCATAGCCCTTGCATCGTGCAATACATGGATTTGCAAAAACCAAGGTGTCACTCCCAACAATAACACATGTGGGGCGATATTCTCGTGTACAGAGACAGGCTACTTCTGTCGGTATTTCCTTAGAAACTCCGCAACTCGCTAGCAAAAATATTAGAGACAGCTTGCGTAACATCAGTAGGGCGGGCAGTTGATGAAATCATCTTGGCCAAAGCCGTCGCACATGGCCTGACAAGCATTAGAATAGCGCAATATCTTACCATTGCCCTGTACACACACCGGATCATACTCCGTCGTACAGATGCAGTTTGGGTTTGAGGGCGCCACATTCTCCACGGGTTGCCAGCTCGAGCATCCATTTAAACCAAGGGCAAGTACTGCCAGTACTAGGATTCGTTTCATCATTTTCGCATCAAATCAACTACGGTATCAAGATCAAATTGTGTACCAATGAAAGATAAAAACTCCCGCGGACCTGTGGTCCGCGGGAGTCAATACGCTAAAATTTAGCGCTCCACGCTCGTTACTTACGACGCTTCTTGCGCTTTTTCTTGCCTTGCACCACAGTCATTTCATCAACCAAGTGACCTGCACCTGCATACTTGTCAATGATGAACAAGGTGTAACGGATGTCAACAGAAATACAACGCTGCAGCTGGTCCTCGAAGAAGATGTCTCCTGACATCGCCTCCCAGTTTCCATCGAACGCTGTACCAATCAACTCACCGTCGCCGTTAATTACAGGAGAACCTGAATTACCACCGGTGATGTCGTTATTCGAGATGAAGTTCACAACCAAATCCCCATTCTCGTCCGCATAGCGGCCGTAGTCTTTGGCATTGTACAACTCCTTGAGTTTCGTAGGAACGATAAACTCGTCGTTATTAGGATCTTCCTTCTGCATCACACCATCCAACGTAGTTATGTAGTCGTAGTGAACGGCATCCTGCGGATCGTAAGAACCCACAACACCCCAAGTCATACGCGGCGTAGAATTCGCATCCGGTGCAAAT